>QMCD01001053.1_pt1 | contig 30545 bp, 24 predicted proteins | sample 1821841 | NCBI WGS metagenome assembly QMCD01 (sample SAMN01991225, study PRJNA193472) | Termite gut metagenome, whole genome shotgun sequencing project. | isolation source: worker | host: Macrotermes natalensis | reverse complement strand
TAGAACACTAACTACCTACAAGTAGAAGGCTAACTATCTATAAGTAGATCACTAATTACCTATAAGTAGTCGACTTGTTACCTGTAAGTAGTTGGCTTGTACCGTCCTATTTTCTCGTTATTAGCCCACTTTCAGGAGATGTTTTGTTCCAGAATAAATGTAATCATTTCGATATCTCTCTATCAATCTGATACTGATACTTAACTGCTTTTCACTTCGATATTTCCAACCAACCTTGCCTTCGGGCGGAAATAACGCATTCTCAGCCAACTAAAAATACAAAGTGACAAACGGACAACCCCCTTAACTCCTGCAGTATGAATGATAGAGGCTGAATTACTTTCGAGTATAAGATGTAATTTCTCTTATTTTTTAAAACAGGAAAAGGTTATTCAGAGAAAAAGATGCAAACACTTTGGTATTAACAGAGTTATTCTTACTTTCGCAAAATTAACTTCTTAACTCGTTGTACGTATGAAAGCGTTTACTCTGTTGCTTTTCGTTTTCAGTAGTTGCAGCCTTTGGTTGCGGGCACAATGAAGAAGGAGTTTCATGATCAGGATGTGGTTGTGGTAACAGGTGATGTCCGTTATAATACAAAGACTAAGGAAGTCGTTGGTTTTGTGACGGATAGGAAATCATCACAATAAAAGGTGCTCGTAAATAGATAATGATGAAAAAGATAATGATTATATCGGCAGTTTTGATACTAATTTTTATTGGGTATGCCTATTTGTGCTTTAATCCGATTTTTATTGGCAAGGAAAATGTCGAATTGACAAATGATTGTAATTGGTTAAATGATTTGTGTAACCCCATTGAGAATATTGATTTCTCTTATGGAAGTAACAAGATTGTAATTTACACAAACAGAGAAGATGTGCCATTTTTACCTGACGGAGTAAAACAAAGAACATTACTTTATTGTACAGACAACTTAATCATTCAACAAGCCAAAAAACATTTTGAATTTAAATGGAATACTGAAGATTATGCAGAGACAACAGCATCTGATAGTAAGATCTATTTTTTCAAAGACAATAAAGTAGTATTTCAAAGTCCTATTATTTTAGACAATAATATTTCTATCTATTTAGAAAAAACAGGTTGGGTGTTTTCTACAAAATATGATGCTTTGAAAGCTAATTTTGCAAAATTCAAGCCAATGTACAGTCCAATTGTAATATTGTGATATTGAATCGGTTGGTATGTGTATTGTAGTTAGATATTGAATGTGTTTATGGGAATAATTAGAATTCTCCGCAAGCCGCTTATTACAGAGAGTACTTAGTATTAAAAACGGTATAGAAAAAATTGGTTCAGCTGCCCTGGTATCTTTGCCAAAACATCGAATCATTCAAAAAAACAATTACCTTTGCGCCCAAAACCACACTACATTATTTATGGATATTCTTTTTCTTATCGGTGGACTCCTTCTCATTCTTTTAGGAGCTAACGGACTGACAGATGGAGCCGCTTCCATTGCCAAACGCTTCCGTATTCCGTCCATTGTTATCGGACTTACCATTGTTGCTTTCGGAACTTCCGCGCCGGAGTTAGTTGTCAGCGTAACTTCCGCCATAAAAGGAAGCGCCGACATCGCTATCGGTAATATAGTGGGAAGCAATATATTCAACTCTTTGATGATTGTGGGATGTACAGCCCTCTTTGCCCCTATTGTAATCTCCGGAAATACCTTGCGCAAGGAAATTCCACTTTGTATCCTCTCTTCCATTGCACTGCTGATCTGCGCCAATGATGTTTTTCTGGATCATAGCGCGGAAAATATACTCAGCATCACAGACGGGTTAATATTACTTTGCTTTTTTGTGATTTTCCTGGGATATACATTCGCCATTGCCTTTCAAGGAAAAAAAGAAGAAGAGGAAGAAATCAAGCAATTGCCTGTATGGAGATCCGTTCTGTACATCATAGGAGGTTTAGGAGCATTGATTGCCGGCGGTCACTTTTTCGTGGATGGCGCCGCCAATATTGCCCGCAGCCTGGGCGTCAGCGAATCTATCATCGGACTAACGCTTGTAGCCGGCGGTACTTCACTGCCCGAACTCGCCACTTCCATCGTCGCCGCCCTGAAGAAGAATCCCGAGATTGCCATCGGAAATGTCATCGGCAGCAACCTTTTCAATATATTCTTTGTCCTTGGATGCAGCGCTTCCATTACGCCGTTACATCTGGTAGGCATCAACAATACGGATTTATTGGTGCTGGTAGGTTCCAGTATTTTGCTGTGGGTATTCGGACTCTTCTTTGCCAAACGCACCATCACCCGCATAGAAGGCAGTATATTGATACTGTGTTACATAGCTTATACGACCGTACTTATATATAATCTTTAAACAATACGTGGTATTTTAAAGATTATCATGTATCTTTGTCCATTCACGTTATAAATGAAATTATGGCAATAACAATCAAAAAAGTTTCTACATCGAAAGAATTGAGACAATTCATCCGCTTCAATTACCGGCTGTACAAAGGTAACCCTTACTCCGTTCCCGATCTTTACGACGACATGCTCCATACTCTCAGTAGAAAGAAGAACGCTGCATTTGAATTCTGTGAAGCGGACTATTTCCTGGCTTACAAAGACAATAAAATAGTAGGACGCATAGCTGCCATCATAAACCACAGGGCCAATGATACCTGGGATAAAAAGAACGTCCGCTTCGGTTGGATTGATTTCATTGACGACCCCGAAGTATCCGACGCGCTTATCCGTGCAGCAGAAGATTGGGGAAAGGAACGCGGCATGACCCACATACAAGGCCCGATGGGATTTACCGACTTCGATGCCGAGGGCATGCTCGTTGAAGGATACGACCAACTCAGCACTATGGCAACCATCTATAACTATCCTTATTACCCGCAACATCTTGAACGCATGGGTTTTGAAAAGGAAGCCGACTGGGTGGAATTTAAAATCCATGTCCCCGATTCCGTTCCCGACAAACACAAACGCATCTCCGACCTTATCCAACGCAAGTATAATCTCAAAATCAAAAAATGCACATCGTCCAAAGAGCTTTCCCGCAAATACGGACAAGCTATCTTTGAACTGATGAACGAAGCATACAAACCCCTCTTCGGGTATTCCGCCCTCTCGCAGCGGCAGATTGACCAATACGTAAAAATGTATCTCCCGATTATAGACCTCCGCATGGTGCCACTTATCACTGATGCTGAAGACAATTTGATTGCGGCAGGCATATCCATGCCTTCCCTGTCAAAAGCGTTGCAAAAAGCGCACGGACGGTTATTGCCTTTCGGATGGTATCATATCTTAAAAGCCCTGTTCATGAAGAAACGGGCTGATACGCTGGATTTATTGCTCATTGCCGTGAAGCCGGAGTATCAGAACAAAGGCGTTAACGCTTTGCTATTCTCCGATTTAATTCCGGTAGCACGGGATTTAGGTTTTATATTTGCGGAAAGTAATCCGGAACTGGAACTGAATAAAAAGGTACAGGCGCAATGGGAGTACTTCAAAACCGAACAGCATAAACGCCGCAGAGCATTTATCAAAGCGATTAACGGTTAGTGATTAGTGATTAGCAGCTCTGTATCACGTTGACACTAATCATTAAACACTAATCACTAAACACTATAATTACTTATGGAAGAAATCAACGGGCTGATGCCCGGAAGCAATCAGATAGAATATACCGAGGATAACATTCGTCACCTTGACGACATGGAGCATATCCGTGTACGTTCAGGTATGTATATCGGCCGTCTTGGCGACGGTACGCAGAACGACGACGGTATCTATGTATTGCTGAAAGAGGTAATGGACAACAGCATCGATGAATTCAAAATGGGTGCGGGTAAACGAATTGAAATAACCATCGAGGACAATCTCCGTGTCAGTGTACGCGACTATGGGCGAGGCATTCCGCAAGGAAAACTGATTGAAGCGGTGAGCAAACTCAATACCGGTGGTAAGTACGACAGCAAAGCGTTCAAAAAAAGTGTCGGACTGAATGGTGTAGGTATCAAGGCCGTGAACGCACTCAGCAGCCGTTTCGAAGTACGCAGCTACCGCGAGGGAAAAGTCCGTATCGCCATCTTTGAAAAAGGTATCCTTCAAAGTGACGTAACAGAGAACAGCAACGCAGAAAGCGGAACTTTCATTTTCTTCGAACCGGATAGTACTCTATTTCTGAATTACGTTTTCCAAGGCAATTTTGTGGAGACATTGCTCCGCAACTATACATACCTGAATACAGGTCTTTCCATCCTCTATAACGGTCAGCGCATTATTTCACGCCACGGTCTGGAAGATTTGCTGAACGATAACATGACCGCCCAGGGACTATACAACATCATTCACCTGAAAGGGGAAGATATTGAAATAGCCTTCACACATACCAACCAATATGGTGAAGAGTATTACTCCTTCGTCAACGGACAACATACCACTCAAGGTGGAACTCATCAAAGCGCCCTTAAAGAGCACATTGCCCGTACTATTAAAGAATTTTATAATAAGAACCAGGAGTACGCCGATATCCGCAACGGAATTGTCGCCGCAATTGCTATCAATGTAGAGGAACCTCAGTTTGAAGGACAAACCAAGACCAAACTCGGTTCCCCCTCCATGTCTCCCGGCGGTGTAAGCGTAAACAAATACGTGGGCGATTTTATAAAAACGGCGGCGGACAATTACCTCCATAAGAATCCGTTGGTTGCCGAGATTATGTTGCAGAAGATACAAGACTCCGAAAAAGAGCGTAAAGCCATTGCAGGTGTTACAAAGTTAGCGCGCGAACGAGCCAAGAAAGCAAATCTGCACAACCGCAAATTACGCGACTGCCGTTATCACCTCAACGACGGCAAAGGAAAAGATTTGGAAACAGAATCCTGCATTTTCATCACTGAGGGCGATTCCGCCAGCGGTTCCATTACGAAAAGCCGGGACGTAAATACACAGGCGGTATTCAGTCTGCGCGGTAAACCATTGAACTCGTATGGACTTACCAAGAAAGTAGTGTACGAAAATGAGGAATTCAACCTGCTGCAAGCTGCCTTGAACATAGAAGACGGTATCGAAGGACTGCGTTACAACAAAGTAATTGCCGCCACCGATGCCGATGTGGACGGTATGCATATCCGTTTGCTGCTCATCACGTTCTTCCTGCAATTCTTCCCCGACCTGATTAAAAAAGGACACGTATATATTCTGCAAACTCCGCTGTTCCGCGTACGCAATAAGAAGAAGACCATTTACTGCTACACGGAAGAGGAACGCATAAAGGCTATTGCTGAATTGGGGCCTAACCCTGAAATTACACGCTTTAAGGGTCTGGGAGAAATTTCACCTGATGAATTCAAGCACTTTATTGGTAAAGACATGCGCCTGGAGCAGGTTTCCCTGCGCAAAACAGACCTTGTAAAAGAGCTTCTGGAATTCTATATGGGGAAAAATACAATGGAGCGTCAAAGCTTTATTATCAATAACCTGGTTATAGAAGAAGATTTAGCATCATGAGAAGAGCCATATTCCCCGGTACATTCGATCCGTTTACTATCGGGCACTCCTCCGTTGTAGCCCGGGCGCTGACTTTTATGGATGAAGTCATTATCGGAATAGGTATCAATGAAAACAAAAACACCTATTTCCCCATTAATAAACGTGAGGAGATGATACGGGACTTCTACCGGAATGAACCGCGTATCAAAGTTTCTTCTTATGATTGCCTGACGATTGACTTTGCCCAACAAGTGAACGCACGTTTCATTATCCGCGGCATTCGTACCGTGAAAGACTTCGAATACGAAGAAACCATTGCGGATATCAATCGCAAATTGGCAGGTATTGAAACGATACTGTTATTCACCGAACCGGAACTGACTTGTGTCAGTTCAACCATTGTCCGCGAACTGTTACAATATGGTAAAGACATCAGCCGGTTCATTCCGGAAGGTATGGAAATAAAATACTAACATAAAGTTGAGTAAAGATGAAGAGAATTCTTACCCTTATTATATGTAGTGCATGCGCCATCGCTTTCATGCGGGCACAGACCATGGGCAATATAGCTGCCCGCAAGTTACAAATGGCAGAATTTGCCATTACCAATTTGTATGTAGACTCCGTAGACGAAAACAAATTGGTTGAAGAAGCCATTATCCGCATGTTGGCGCAGCTTGACCCACACTCCACTTACAACAATGCCGAAGAAGTGAAGAAGATGAACGAACCGCTGCAAGGTAACTTCGAAGGCATTGGCGTACAATTCCAGATGATAGAAGATACGTTACTGATTATACAACCGGTGAGTAACGGCCCTTCGGAAAAGGTTGGTATCCTGGCAGGCGACCGCATTGTTGGAGTAAACGACAGCGTTATTGCCGGCGTAAAAATGTCTACGGAAGATATTGTGGCGCGCTTACGCGGACCTAAAAACTCTGAAGTAAAACTGACGATTATCCGCCGTGGCGTAAAAGAGCCTTTGTACTTCACCGTTAAGCGTGACAAAATTCCCATATATAGCTTGGATGCCTCATACATGATACAACCGAAAACAGGTTATATTCGTGTCAATCGTTTCGGAGCAACTACCGCCGAGGAATTTACGCAAGCTCTCAAGTCTCTGCAAAAAGAGGGAATGAAAGACCTGATACTTGACTTGCAAGGCAATGGAGGCGGTTATCTGAATGCCGCCATTGATATGGCTAACGAGTTCCTGCAACAGAAGGAACTTATTGTATATACCGAAGGAAGAACCTCGCAACGGAGTAATTTCTATGCCAAAGGTACGGGGAGTTTCAAGAACGGACGTCTTATCGTATTGGTAGATGAATTTTCCGCTTCGGCAAGTGAAATCGTTACCGGAGCCATACAGGACTGGGACAGAGGTGTGGTTGTAGGTCGCCGTACATTCGGTAAAGGGTTGGTACAGCGCCCTATTGATTTGCCGGATGGTTCCATGATACGTTTGACTATTGCCCGCTACTATACCCCTTCCGGACGTTGCATCCAGAAACCATATAGCCAGATTTCCGGTATTGACAGCGGACTACAAAGTGGAGACTCCCAAGAAAAATACAATCAAGAACTAATTGATCGTTTCAACCACGGAGAGATGATTCATGCAGACAGTATTCACTTTGCAGATTCTTTAAAGGCTCAAACAAAGCGTTTGGGACGCACCGTTTATGGAGGTGGAGGCATCATGCCGGATTTCTTTGTTCCGATAGACACCACTCAATACACTGATTATCATCGCAATCTTGTTGCCAAAGGGGTAGTTATAAAAGCCACTACCGGTTATATTGAAAAACACCGGAAGGAATTGCAGGATAAATACAAGAAGTTTGACTCCTTCAATCAGAAGTTTGAAATAAACGATAACTTCCTCGCCGAACTGCGTGTCCTTGCCGATAAAGAGCAAATAAAATTCGATGAAAAACAATACAGTCAATCATTGCCGCTAATTAAAATGCAACTTAAAGCCTTGATTGCCCGCGACCTATGGGATATGAATGAATATTTCCAGGTAATAAACGCCACAAACCAAAGTATACAGCAAGCATTAAAGGTGTTGAACGAAGAAACTTACGGGAAAATTATTAAAAACGAATAAATAAACAGTAAAGCTCGGAATATTTTATATCTTTGCCATTATTGCCATTTTCACAATCACATTGTGAAACAATACTTCGATAAATAGTTTATTAACACTATTCAAAGTCAACATACTTGATAGTGAGCGATTTACATGTTAAACTTTAACGGAATATTGATGAAAACAAAACAGGGGACTCGGGGAATTATAGAAGAGAATGTCTTCTTACAAGAATTAAAACACGACAATGAGAATGCTTTTGCATTTTTATTCAAGACTTGGTATAAAGACTTGGTTATATATGCGGCCGCCTTTATCCAAAATAAAGAGAAGTGTGAAGATATGGTTCAGAACACATTCCTGAAACTATGGGAAAACCGTAAGTCTATAGAGATAGAAACCTCGCTCAGGGCATACTTACTAAAAAGCGTACGTAATAATTGCATCGATTACATCCGTCATGAATCCGTGGAACGGGATTACGAAGAATTCTATAATTCTTCTTTTTCCCAGCATGAAAACATGGGAAACTATATATTATACTCCGAATTATCCACACATCTAAACGCCGCCCTCGACAAACTGGATCCGGTGGTAAAAGAAGCATTCGAGTTGAGCCGTTTTTCCGGTTTAAAGTATAAAGACATAGCATTGAAACAGCAAGTATCGGAAAGAAGTGTGGAAGTCAGAATAAGTAAAGCACTCCAATATCTTCGGATATATCTGAAAGAATACTTGGTTTCCATAGTAATAGTGTTAAAATATCTATTAATGCTTGAGGTATTCATTTAGTAACTCGTCTTATTAATAAAGATAATATTGCATCATGGAAAAGGAGCATTCACACATAGATATTCTATTCACACGATATTTCTCCAATGAAATTACAAACGAAGAGAAAGAAGAGTTATTCCAATGGATAGAAAGCCGGAAGGAAAATTATGAGTATTTTGCCGAATTAAAAAATATATGGCAACTAACCCATTCTACCATTCAGCCGGATGATATAGACTTGGAACATGCCTATAAACGAGTAGCATCACAGATAATAAAAAGGAAGCAACTTGGATTCAGGGCTTGGTTTATGCGCGCAGCCGCTATTTTATTCATTCCCCTACTCTCGCTCAGCCTTTACTTGTTGGCAGAAAAAGGAAAGGATGTACAAGATGACGCCTATCAGAAAATATTTGTACCCTACGGTACATATTCCTGCGTAGAACTTCCCGACAGTTCCATCGTATATCTCAATGCAGGAAGCTGGCTGGAGTATCCTCTTTCTTTCAAAGCCGGAAAAAGATTAGTACGTTTAGAGGGAGAAGGTTACTTTGAAGTAAAGGCAGACCCTAAAAATCCTTTTATTGTTCAAACGGGAAAGTTAACCGTAACAGCTACCGGCACAAAATTTCAGGTAGAAGACTATAAAACCGATAGTATAGCCGCAGTAACCATGAAAGAGGGTATTGTCAATGCCCGAATAAATTCCCAAACCGAAATCAACATTCCGGCAGGAAAAAGACTATGCTTAAAAAAGAACTCTAATATATATTCATTAGTAGCAACCGATCCTTATAAATGGTTTGCATGGAAAGACAAAGTTATGATTTTCCGTGATGACCCTTTATCTTATGTATTCAAACGCCTCAGCTTGACATTCAATGTCGAAATTAAAATAGCAGACCCTCGTTTGGCTAATCATCCCTATCGCGCCACTTTCGAAGACGAATCTTTAGAGGAAATCTTACGGCTATTAAAAATCTCGGCACCCATTGTCTATAAAGAAAATATACGTAAGGAAGACGACCACAATTCCAGGCGTTCCATAGAAGTACACTACACTTACTAAAAAAAACGCAATATCCTATGTGGTATTCAACGAGTACGCCGTCTTCTTTATAAGAACCCAATTGTATAACCCTAAAATTAGAACTGCCTATGAAGTAGCCCAATTTCTTCTTTATAGGAAAATAGCCAATAAAAAACAAAGGGGGAAGGTCTTGCACACCCTCCCCGACTGTTTAGCTATCTTTCCTAAATTCCTTGTATAACTTATATTTATAACTAAACACAACAAATTTATGAATTCAGTTTCTAATAAAAAAATGTTCAAGCATTTTTTTACCTCAAAAACTTATCTAATCATGAAAGTATGGCTCTTCTTTGTGGTTTGTAGTATTGCACAAACTTTTGCAGTAAACAGTTACTCGCAGACTACAACACTAACTCTAAATTTGAATGACGTTTCTGTGGAAGAAGTCCTTAATCAGATTGAGAACCAGAGCGAGTATCATTTTCTGTATAACAAAGCACTTGTAGATGTAGCCCGGAAAGTCAATATATCTTTCAAGAACAAGAAAATTACAGAAATCCTGGATGAAGTATTCAAGAGCAGAAATGTCTCTTATGTTATCACGAATCGCCAGATTGTACTTACACAGATAAATAACAATCAGGGTGTGCAACAGTCGCGCAGTGTCAAAGGACAAGTTGTTGATTCAGACGGAGAACCTATTATTGGCGCCAACATCAAACAAAAAGGAACAGGAAATGGAGTCATTTCCGATATCGACGGAAATTTTGCAATAAGTGTTCCACCCGGCGCAGATATAGAGATTTCGTATATCGGATATATCACTCAAATGACAAGAATAACCGCCGATAAGGATTTCTATCTCATATCTCTAAAAGAAGATGCACAAAGCTTAGACGAGGTAGTAGTAGTAGGATATGGTGTCCAGAAAAAGAAATTGTTGACCGGAGCAACAGTACAAGTCACTGGTGACAATATACAGAAATTAAGTACCACCAATATATATAGCGCGTTACAGTCACAAACTCCGGGCGTAAATATTACACAAACTTCCGGTATGCCGGGTGAAGACTTTAAGGTCGTTATTCGTGGCATAGGTACTAACGGGCGCTATTCTCCGCTAATTGTTATAGATGGAGTAGCGGGAGCAAGTTTAACTTCACTTAATACCGCTGATGTAGAATCAGTTGATGTATTAAAAGATGCAGCATCTGCCGCAATCTATGGTTCACGCGCTGCCAATGGTGTTATACTTGTAACTACCAAACAAGGGAAAATTGGCAAAGCACAAATTTCCTATGATGGATATTACGGCATACAAACTATAGGCAAAAAAGCAGAATTATTGAATGCTAAACAATACATGGAAATAATGAATCTGGTAGAAGAAGCTGATGAGATAAAGACCTCTGATTTTGCCAAATTAATGCCTAAACAATATCAACTTATTCAAAGCGGTAAATGGAACGGAACCAACTGGTTGGACGAAGCAACCAACGAGAACGCTCCTATACAAAGCCATGCCATAAACATTACAGCCGGCAGTGAATCTATAAAACTGGCATCCGGACTTTCATTCGTGTCACAAGAGGGTATTATCGGCAAACCCGCCACCCCGAATTACGAACAATATAATTTTCGCATAAACACAGAAGTACTATTATATAAAAAAGGGAAAAGAGAAATATGGAAAGTAGGAGAGAACTTGACATATAGTTATCGCACAAACAATGGAGTCGCTATATCTAACCAGAATTATAATGACGTACGTAATTTATTGGTTGCTTCTCCATTACTACCGGCTTATAACGATCAAGGACAATTATATGTGTACGATGATATGATTGCAGACGAATGGAATGTGGATAGAAGCATGACAAACCCTATCGCCACCTTGCAGTTAGCTCGCAGTAATAACATAAACAAAAGATATAATTTGCAAGGAAACCTCTATACGGAACTTATTCCAATAGAGAATCTTAAGATACGAAGCAGCTTTGGTTACAAAATGACTACTTCAAGTTCACGTTCATATACACCCGTGTATAAAATCGCTGATAAATCGGAAAACGTAACAGACGATATCAGACAAAGTATGAGCAATGGGTGGAACTGGACATGGGACAATACTGTCAGTTATAAAGTCAGAATTGATAAGCATACCATAGATTTACTGGCAGGACAATCTGTCGAAAAATGGGGATACGGAGAAAATATTCAAGGGAAGAATTCTTACTCACTATTTCCCGGTTCTTTCAAGCATGCATGGTTACAAAATGCACAAGGTATCAGTACTGAGGAAACTACCTTAGAGGGTTCTCCATGGGATGGCGGTGGCATTGCATCCTTCTTTGGACGTATCAGCTACAATTATAATGAAACTTATATGCTGGATGCCGTTCTCCGTGCGGACGGTTCATCCAATTTCGCACGAGGACACCGTTGGGGATATTTCCCTTCCGTTTCTGCCGGATGGGTAATAACCAACGAACAATTTATGGAAAGCACCAGGAACTGGCTCGATTTCTTCAAAATGCGTATCAGCTGGGGACAGAACGGAAACTCTGATATCAGACCTTTCCAATATCTGGCTACGGTAGCATTCGATGAAAACAATGGATACTTCTTCAATAATGACAAGAAAAATTTAGTAACCGGAGGTTATCCGGATATTATGCCCAATCCGTTTGTTACATGGGAAACCTCTGAACAGATAAACATAGGTTTCGATGCGCGTTTCCTGAATTCACGATTAGGTGTTAACTTTGACTGGTATCGCAAAACTACAAAAGACTGGTTACTTAGAGCACCGGCTCTCTCTTCCTATGGAACAGGAGCGCCCTATATCAACGGTGGCGATATACGTAATACAGGATTCGAAGTAGTAATGAATTGGAATGATAATATTGGAAAGTTACGTTATGGTATCAATCTGAATCTTTCCAAAAATAAGAACGAGGTAACCCATATTGCCAACAGTGAAAAAATTATTCATGGTCAGGATAATGTTCTAAGCCAAAATACAGCCGAGTTATACCGAGCCCAAGTCGGTTATCCTATCGGTTATTTTTATGGATACAAAACCGATGGTATTTTTCAGAACACTGCGGAAATAGAAGCTATGAATGGGGCTGTACTGCAAGCTAACCCGGTACCCGGAGATGTTCGTTTTGTAGATTATAACAAAGATGGTAAGGTTAACCTAGATGATAAAACAATCATTGGCGACCCAAATCCCGACTTCACATTAGGTTTTGGTCTGAACCTTGAATACAAGGGATTAGATTTTAGCCTGACCGCCAATGGCGCTTTCGGACACCAGATTGCCAAATCTTACCGTGCTTATGCTAACAACAACTTGGATAATTACACTACCGACGTATATAATTACTGGACCGGAGAAGGAAGTACCAACAAGTATCCTCGGCTCACGAGCGGTCGCCACCCCAATTGGAAAGAAATATCAGACCGACTTCTTGAAGATGGTGATTACCTGAAAATCAAAAATATCACCGTGGGATATGACTTTAAGAAACTGTTTCCACAAATGCCTTTGCAGCAAGCGCGCTTGTACCTGACTGCCCAAAACCTGTTTACAATAACCGGTTACTCCGGAATGGACCCTGAAGTAGGGTATGGAGGAGACGACGCTTGGGCTTCAGGTATAGATTTGGGCTTTTATCCCAGTCCGAGAACTTTCATTATTGGTGTTAATCTCAAATTTTAAGTATTATGAAAAAGAACATATTATATATATTACTTTCTGTAGCGCTTATCTTTTCCGGTTGCGAAGACTTTTTAGATACGGAAAGCTATACCAAGAAAAACAATAAGAATTTCCCTCTTACGCAGGAAGACGCCATGCAGATGACTACGGGTATTTACACTTGCCTGAAAACTCAAATAGGAAAACCCCGTACCAGTCACTTCTTTGTAGCAGAAATTGCAGGTGACGAACGTTTTGGAGGCGGGAGCCGTAGTAACCGGGAATCGCAATGTATCGATCGTATTCAATATTCTGAAGAGAGCCAGTTTCGTGATTTTTGGGCAACTTGTTATTCCGCAATATTCAGGGCAAACATGGCAATCTCTACCTGGGACAATATTACTCAATGGGATAACCCTGAACTAAGTAACCAGTATTTGGGGGAAGTCTATTTTCTCAGAGCGCTTTTCTATTACCAAATGGTGCAAATATTCGGGCAAGTTCCACTCTTGACAAATCCGGAACCGGTAAATAAGCCTAAAGCCAGCCCTGAAGAACTGTATGCTCTCATCACTTCCGATTTGATAGAAGCCATAAATCTACTTCCATCCAAGAAGTATGACCAGACAGAAAGTGGACGTGCTACCAAATGGGCTGCTGAAGCGCAGCTTGCGCGTGTCTTCCTCTTCTATACAGGATTTTATAAGAAAGATGCGCTACCTACAGTAGACGGTAGAAGCATCAACAAAGCCAAAGTCTTGGAATATCTAAATGACTGTATAGAAAATAGCGGACATGACCTGGTGAGTGACTTCCGTAATATATGGGCTTATTCCAATGAATATACCCGTAAAGATTACCCATATTCAAGTGAGAATAATCTGCAATGGGAAGGGGATGGCTGCAAGGAAACACTATTCGCCATCAAGTTTGGTAATCTGGCCGATTTTAACGAACCATTGGGATATAGCAACCAGATATGCCTGAACTTTGCATTAAGAAATCAAAGAGGTGGAGATGCTGCTTCTTTTCCCTACGGACAAGGCTGGGCAATTGGTTGTGTAAACACTACGCTGTGGGAAGACTGGCTGAGAGAAGAACCTAATGACTTGCGCCGTCAAGGAACCATTATAAGTGACGAATTGGAACTCCAAGACAATTACAACGGAAAAGAATGGAGCACCGACAGATCAAAGCAAGTAGAAGAAACGCGTTATTGGGGTAAAAAGTATATCTCAGTTCTGGCTAAAGACGATAATGGGAAAATATGGAAGTCATATTCTTGTCTGGCATTCAATACACCTGAGAATTATCAGTTGTCTCATACGAATGACCTTATCCTGACCCGTTTCGCTGATGTATTACTAATGCATAGTGAGCTAACCGGTACGGCAGACGGTATCAATAGAGTGAGAAACAGAGTAAACCTGCCTCCTGTACAATACAGTATGGATGTTTTGAAAAGAGAACGCCGTTATGAATTGGCGCTTGAAGGTATCCGCTGGTGGGACTTGATGCGATGGGGAGAAGCGATGAATGTTGTTTCTGCCAAGCAAGAAGGAGTAAACATCAAGGTTCTGGGAAAAGATGAGAAATACACTTCCATCTTTAAAGAACGTTTTAGGAAAACTAATGGATTTTTCCCTATTCCCGAATCACAAATTGCTCTTTCCAATGGAATATTAGAACAGAATCCGGGTTGGACTCTTGAAGATAAGGATGCTTATTTCGAGAACTTACCTTATTAGATTATAAAGAGGGAGAGAAAAAGGACTCTCCCTCTATTTATTAATTCTTAAACTGCTATTTATTAATTCCCTAACTACACCAGCCAATATTTCCGGCAAAATCCATATCTTTGCCTGCGTAATTCAATCCATTGTCTAATTTATGAAGTGGCAACTCTGTATATAGCTATCCGGCTTCGGGCTTGTCGGGAAATACCTTCCCGGCATTAATCATTGTGCCCATATACTTCACAGAGTTTAATCAATAGAAATTACCAATAGTTTGCTTGCAGCACTTCCAATGTGTTGTTCAGGCATGCCGTTTCATAAAAACAAATGAATTATACATATAGACAAATCCTGCTCATCAACCTGCCCATAATGGTGAGCCTGCTCATGGAACAGTTGATTAATCTGACTGATTCCATCTTCTTGGGGCACGTCAGCCAAATAGACTTAGGAGCCTCTGCATTGGCTGCCATGTATTACTCTGCCATTTATATGCTCGGATTCGGGTTCAGTCTTGGGACACAGGTTGTTATCGCAAGGCGAAACGGAGAGGAGCGATACAAGGATGCCGGTAAGGTGTTTTATCAGGCCCTCATCTTCCTGTCTGTCTTTGCCGTTATTGTTTTCGTGGTATCAAAACTGTTGTCTCCTTCATTGCTTCGTATGGTGATTACTTCCAATAACATCTATCAGGCAACTGTGCGTTATGTGGAGTGGCGGGATTACAGCTTCCTGTTTGCCTTCCCTCTATTGGCAATCCGTGCCTTTTATATAGGAACTACAAATACCAAAATCCTCACTGCCAACTCCATCGTTATGGTGGTGTGCAACATTGTATTCAACTATCTGCTGATTTTTGGTAAGGCAGGATTTCCCCGGTTGGGAATCAGTGGCGCTGCTATCGGTTCTTCCCTTGCCGGACTGGTGGGGTTACTGCATCTCATTATTTATATGTGGAAACACGCAGATAAAAAACGATACGGAATACGTGCCGTGTTTGATATGAAGATATCACTTCACTTGTTAGGCATATCCGGTTGGACAATGGTCAGGCAGTTCTTTTGTATTGCGCCGTGGTTTATGTTCTTTGTGGCGATTGAACGTTTAGGGGAATATGAACTGGCGGCGGCAAATGTAGTCAGAAGTATTTCGATGCTCTTCTTTGTGATTGTCAATTCGTTTGCAACCACTACGATTTCATTGGTAAGCAATCTCATCGGAGCAAAGAAAGCGGAACTGGTTATGCCTACTTGCAGGCGTATCATCAATCTGGGCTATGCGATTGGCATTCCGCTTATATTGCTGGCTTTTATCTTTTCGGATAGCCTTTTAAGGATGTTCACGGATGATGCGACGGTCATTCGGACTGCATTTCATCCGTTTTGCGTAATGCTTTCTACGTTTGTAGTTTCCGTTCCTTGCTATACATATTGCAATACGGTAATCGGTACGGGTAGCGCAAAGACTGCCTTTTTGTTTCAGATGGTTAATATAGCTATCTACCTGCTCTATTTGTTTATGTTATCCCGTTCTCCCAATATCCCACTTGCAATGTACTGGACGGCTGAACAAGTATATGTTATCGTATTATTAGCGTTATCCCTGGCATATCTTAAACGAAGGAAATGGCAAAACAGGTTTTTGTAGCATTGTAACCTGTCAATAGCTTTCCCGCAATCTCTTCAAGGCGGCGATAGAATCGGAAACATAAGTATTATCCGGTTCTATTGACCGCCAATAACAAAGTGTACCGATCAGCCGTTTCAGATAAGCAGGGTCATGAGAACCTATCCGCCGCTGGTGTTCTGCCAAACCTTTTGTCAGAATGTAATGGACGTTCTTGCGTATTTCCCTTTTTCTGGCTTTAGGGATAGTCAGCTTTACTCCGGAGCTAATGGAGACTCCTGTAATGATCTTCCTGCTGTGTGCTTTCAGGAAGCGGGTTTTCTTATGGTTGACCTCAAACTTTTCTTTCCGGACAACCAGCTTGATCCGGGACAGAAGCTGTTTTCCGGGGAAAGCATCTCCCGAGAAAGTAAGGTCATCGGCGTAACGGGTATAGTTCAAACCGTATTCGGTAGCCAATGCCGATAACTTTTGATCCATCCCGTAAGATATGATATTGCTCAGCGCCGGACTCGTAGATGCTCCCTGGGGCAAACACCGATTGAAACAGCATAAAGCTCCGAGCACTTTCGCAACAGCAGGCGAATAACCCATCGCTTCAAATGCTTTCCTTACACGGGGGCTGCGTATAGATCCGAAGAAATCATGAATGTCTGTTTTCAACACATATTGTTTTCCCAGATGCGGACGAACGTTATCGACTATGGACATCCTGCGCCGAAAGCCGGTGGCTGCCGCATGAACGTCTACAAAGGATAAAACGCGGCTGTTAATAGCATCCTGTACAGACTTCAGTTCGCCATCAGGAGCAGAGATCATGCGGTAACCTCCCCTTCTTTTACCTATCCAGAACGTACGGTAATTGGAGGAAATGCTTCTCAATATTTCCTTCAGTTTCGCTTCTTCTACTCCCAGCAGGCCGGCACACTCGGACACGGCTTCCTCGTCAAACTTGGAAGAGGTTCGTGAAGTCTCTAAATGCCGATTGAGCCATCCGTTACGGGTGGTTCCGGCATGAGCGGCATCTTCCGTATAGCTACGGTTTCCTGCTCTCCAGCGTTTGTATCCTTCCTGCTTCCTACTTGTAGAGATAATCTTATAGATTAATAAGCAAGTGACAATGAGTACGGTTATCAGAATTCCATTCATCTTATTAACAAAAAAAGGAAGAGGGTGAGTATTTACTAAAATAAATTCATGGTATGCAATACCATTAGGATTTATTTTCTAAGAAAGCTCTTGAGCTTACGAGGCGACTGCACCTCTTTCATGCTAAATCTTTTCCTCACCCTCTTCCGCGTGCAAAAATATTCTTTTTCTGTTTACAGCACAACAAATACACAAACTTTTTATATGCAATATGGCAAAAGTCGCCTCCTCGTTTATCTTTCACAGACTTCTCCGCTGATTGGTTAGCATAAGGAGTGCCATCTGCGCATAAGAAGCTGTTTTGAATTTATTCCTAATTAATATTATCAGTCTCCTTTAAGTTTGTTTTCGGTGGTCTCTTTTCCTGTTTTCACTCGTCACATAGCCCGCTATGTTCCTCTTAAAAACAGAAAAATATCCTCAAAAACAACTCTTAAAAGAAAACTGAATACATTCAAAACAGCTTCTAAAAGTCAATTCCCAAACAACCATTTATTCAGCCAATGGTTGATGTATACATTCACCACTGCACATCCGGCTCCAATAGCTGCACCAGCCAATACATCGGTGGGATAATGCACGCCTTCGTTCATACGCGAAATACCTACAGAGCAAGCCCATAAAGCGGAAGGACCAATCACATACCACTTTGGATACTTGATACTCAATGAAGTAGCCAGTGCAAATGCCGTCGCAGTGTGCGCCGAGGGGAAAGAAGGGCTGCTCTCATAACTATAGGCATGCACCAGGTCGGGATAACGGTCGTAAGGACGCTCACGATCAACAAGGTATTTCATTCCGTAACTTACCACAAAAGCGCCGGCTACACTGGTACCCACATATATGGCATTCTTTAATAAATCCCGGTCATTTCTTATCCAGGCAGTTACTGCCATAGCTACAGGAATACCGATAGCGACATAAGGTTCTGTCTTGGAAATTATTTTATTATAATTACGGATAAACTTACCATCCCAACTATTTACCTTGTGCAAAGTATTGATATCCCAATTCTGCGCAGAAATACTGAATACAACTAATGAAGCAAAAAATACAAAAATAATGGCCCTTTTCATAAAATCATTCTAATAGTTCGGAGCAAAGATAATTCATATTATTAGTATATTCATAAATTTATTCTATCTTTGTTGCCACATTTTTAGTTGTTTGCCTCGTATTATCATGACAAAAAGCATTCTTTGTACAGCGCAAGTAGACTGTAGCCTATGCCCTAAAATTTCAGAAGGGTCATTAGTTTATCGCCAATATCCTCAGGGACAGCATTTCTCAGCGGAGAAATGTGTTCAGAACTATATAATTTTTATGTTAAAAGGTGAGATGTTGATCAATAGTAACGAGTATCCGGGAACTACACTTCGCAGCAAACACTGTGTCCTGCAAGCCATAGGATCAAAAGTAGAATTATTAGCACTTACAGATGTTGAATATATAGTATATCGGTTTACTGAACTTCCTTTAATCTGCGAGGACCGTTATAAAGAAATCCTGGAACACTCGGAAGCCCCGTTAACATATACGCCATTAGTTGCCAATGCAAAATTACAACGCATATTATACGACATTGTCGACTATTTCAATGAACATCCTTTTCCTTGTGAGAAATACTTGGAACTCAAATACCGGGAATTAGTCTATATACTTACCTTATATTATCCGTTGCGCCAGATAAGCGCTTTCTTCTATCCGATTAGTACATATACGGAAAGTTTCCATTACTTTATTATGCAGAATTACGACAAGGTGAAAAATGTGGAAGAATTTGCCCATTTAGGCGGATACACGATTACCACATTCCGCCGACTGTTTAAGAATATGTATAATGTACCTGTATATGAGTGGATACTGGACAAGAAACGTGAAGGCATTTTGAACGACCTCCAACATACCGGGCAACGCATATCCGTGATTAGTGCACGCTATGGTTTCGACTCCCTCTCCCACTTTGCCCATTTCTGTAAAGACTCCTTTGGAGATACTCCCCGTTCATTACGGAAACGTGCGGCAAGCGGAGAGAAAATCACTATAATTAAAGAAAAAGGAGACGATTCGGCAAGAGAACAGGATGAATAGTAGAATTCTTCATCTTCCGCCATCTTGTTCCTATCAACTTGTCAATTTCTATCCATTCCCTTAATTACGGAATTATTTCTTTAATTCCTTGTTTAATCAATGTATTTCTCCTATTTTTGCGGGATATTAGGAGAATACTCCAATAAAGAGCAAATTTTCTAACTATTAAATAATTTAAATTCAATCATTTATGTGGTTAAGTAATTCATCTGTAGGAAGGAAAGTGGTGATGAGCGTTACCGGTATCGCCCTTGTCCTGTTTCTAACATTTCACATGGCGATGAACCTTGTTGCATTAATCTCGGCAGAGGGATACAACATGGTTTGTGAGTTCTTGGGAGCAAACTGGTATGCGCTGGTGGCTACGGCAGGTTTGGGCGTTCTTTTCGTTATTCACATCATTTATGCTTTCTGGCTGACGATGCAAAACCGCAAAGCGCGCGGTAACGAGCGCTATGCAGTTGTGGACAAACCTAAAAACGTGGAATGGGCTTCTCAGAACATGCTTGTACTGGGTATTATCGTCATTGTAGGTTTGGGACTGCATCTGGTAAATTTCTGGTCTAAAATGATGTTACCCGAAGTGATGCACAAAATGGGCATGCATGTGGATGTGCTGACTCAGGCTTATGCTGCCGATGGCGTTTATCACATTCAGAACACGTTCAGCAATCCGGTGTTCGTAGTGCTTTACCTCATTTGGCTCGCTGCGTTGTGGTTCCACCTGACTCACGGCTTCTGGAGTTCAATGCAATCTCTGGGATGGAACAACAAAGTATGGATTGACCGTTGGAAATGTATTTCCAATATCTTCTCCACGATCGTTGTTATAGGCTTTGCCTTGGTGGTTATCGTGTTCTATGCGAAATCATTGATGTGCGGCGCTGCTTGCTAAATTGTAAATTGTAAACGATTAAAATGTAAATAGCATTATGACTAAGATAGATTCAAAAATTCCGGAAGGACTGGTAGCTGAGAAATGGACTAACTATAAGGCTCACCAGAAATTGGTAAACCCAGCCAACAAGCGCCGCTTGGATATCATCGTAGTAGGTACGGGACTGGCAGGTGCGTCTGCCGCCGCTTCACTTGGTGAGATGGGTTTCAGAGTGTTTAACTTCTGCATCCAGGACTCTCCGCGCCGTGCGCACTCTATTGCCGCGCAAGGTGGTATCAATGCCGCTAAGAATTACCAGAACGATGGCGACTCTGTTTACCGTTTGTTTTATGATACGGTAAAGGGTGGCGACTATCGCGCACGCGAAGCCAACGTTTACCGTTTGGCGGAAGTGTCTAACAGCATCATCGACCAATGTGTGGCGCAAGGTGTTCCTTTTGCCCGCGAATACGGTGGCCTGCTGGATAACCGTTCTTTCGGTGGTGCACAGGTATCACGTACATTTTATGCTAAGGGGCAAACCGGCCAGCAATTGCTGTTGGGCGCTTACTCCGCATTGAGTCGTCAGGTTAATGTAGGTACTGTAAAGCTGTACACTCGCTATGAGATGCAAGATGTTGTTCTCATTGACGGACGTGCACGCGGTATCATTGCCAAGAACCTTGTTACCGGTGAACTGGAACGCTTTGCCGCCCATGCCGTAGTTATCGCTACCGGCGGTTATGGCAACGCTTATTTCCTTTCTACCAATGCAATGACCTGTAACTGTACGGCTGCCGTAGCTTGCTACCGCAAGGGCGCTTGGTTTGCTAACCCCGCTTATGTACAAATTCACCCCACCTGTATTCCTGTCCATGGTGACAAGCAGTCCAAGCTGACTTTGATGTCAGAGTCTCTGCGTAACGATGGTCGTATCTGGGTTCCAAAGAAACCGGAAGATGCCGTGAAACTCCAGAAGGGTGAAATCAGGGGAAGCGATATTCCCGAAGAAGACCGCGACTATTATCTGGAACGCCGCTATCCGGCATTCGGCAACTTAGTTCCGCGCGATGTTGCCAGTCGTGCCGCTAAGGAACGCTGTGATGCAGGTTTCGGTGTGAACAATACAGGCTTGGCAGTATTCCTCGATTTCTCTGAGGCTATCAACCGTTTAGGTGTTGACATTGTTCTTCAACGTTATGGCAATCTCTTCGATATGTATGAGGAAATCACCGACGTTAACCCGGGCGAACTGGCAAAAGAAATTGACGGTGTGAAATATTATAATCCGATGATGATTTATCCGGCTATTCACTATACAATGGGCGGTATCTGGGTGGATTATGAATTGATGACTTCCGTACAAGGTTTGTTCGCAATCGGTGAGTGTAACTTCTCCGACCACGGAGCCAACCGCCTCGGCGCTTCCGCATTGATGCAAGGTTTGGCTGACGGTTACTTTGTACTGCCTTATACTATCCAGAACTATCTGGCAGACCAGATTACAGTACCTCGCTTTTCTATTGATCTGCCTGAGTTCGCAGAAGCAGAAAAAGCCATTCAGGATAAGATTAACTGGATGATGAACATAAAAGGTAAGAAGTCTGTAGACTCCATCCATAAAGAACTGGGTCATGTGATGTGGGAATATGTAGGTATGGGACGTACCGCAGAAGGTTTGAAGACCGGTATTGCCAAGCTGAAAGATATCCGCAAGGAATTTGAAACGGAGTTGTTCATTCCGGGAGATAAAGAAGGTATGAATGTAGAGCTGGATAAAGCCATCCGTCTGTACGACTTCATTATCATGGGTGAACTCGTGGCTTATGATGCACTGAACCGTAATGAAAGTTGCGGCGGACACTTCCGCGAAGAATACCAGACTGAGGAAGGCGAAGCAAAACGTGATGATGAAAACTACTTCTACGTTGCTTGCTGGGAATATCAAGGCACCGACGAGAAAGCTCCTGTGCTGCTGAAAGAACCGCTGGTTTACGAAGCAATCAAGGTACAGACTCGTAACTATAAGAGCTAATCGGGAAGTTGAACTTTTAAAGAATTAAAGAAAATGGATAAAAATATAAGTTTCACACTGAAAGTATGGCGCCAGAAAAGTCCAAAGGCAAAAGGCGCTTTTGAAACATACCAAATGAAAGATATCTCCGGTGATACTTCATTCCTCGAGATGCTGGATATCTTGAATGAGCAACTGATTTCCGAAGGTAAAGAACCGGTGGTATTCGACCATGACTGCCGCGAAGGTATCTGCGGTATGTGTTCGCTCTACATCAACGGACACCCGCACGGCCCGGCAACAGGCGCCACTACCTGCCAGATGTACATACGCCGCTTCAACGATGGCGATACCATTACGGTTGAACCCTGGCGCTCGGCCGGTTTCCCGGTAATTAAAGACTTGATGGTCGACCGTACGGCTTATGACAAGATTATGCAAGCCGGTGGTTACGTCAGCATACGTACAGGTTCTCCCCAGGATGCCAACGCTATCCTGATTCCGAAACCTGTTGCCGACGAGGCTATGGATGCCGCTTCCTGCATCGGTTGCGGTGCTTGTGCGGCTGCATGTAAGAATGGTTCTGCCATGTTGTTCGTTTCAGCCAAGGTAAGCCAACTGAACCTGCTGCCTCAAGGTAAGCCCGAAGCATTGCGCCGCGCCAAGGCCATGTTGAGCAAGATGGACGAACTGGGATTCGGTAACTGTACCAACACCCGCGCTTGCGAGGCCGAATGTCCGAAGAATGTTTCTATCAGCAACATTGCCCGTCTGAACCGTGACTTTATTCTTGCGAAGATTAAAGACTAACTTCAGCGGCATACTTATTTGATTAATATCAGTTCCCCTGCCGGTATGTCCGGCAGGGGATTTTTGTTTCCTCTTCTACATCAACAGATGATATACTCCCCCTACCATTGCCCGCACCACACCTTTCATCTCCAGTTCGAACAATAACGCCGTCATACGGTTTACCGGAATGTCGGCCTCCACTACCAACATGTTGACATGCAAGTCACCCTGACGGGTAAGAACGCGGACAACACTCTCCTCTTCTTCCGACAGTTCAGGAAAGAGAGAACGCTGAACATTCTCCATCTTAGCCGGTTGCTTTCCGGCATCCCAGCCCATTGCCCGGACTAAGTCTTCGGCAGACTGGATAAGGGCGGCTTTATTATCGCGTATCAGTTGGTTACAACCCGCGGACGAAGCATCAGTAACACGACCGGGAACGGCAAAGCAATCACGGTGATAACCCACTGCCAAATCTGCCGTAATAAGAGAGCCACCCTTGTCGGCAGATTCCACAACGATTGTCGCATCACTCATACCTGCCACAATGCGGTTACGACTGACAAAGTTGTGACGGTCGGGGTTGGTTTCAGTAAGAAATTCAGTAAGCAGTCCGCCATTCGGCAGCATGTCAATGGCTGTTTTGCGATGAACAAAGGGATAGATACGATCCAGTCCGTGAGCAAGCACGGCTACAGTGGTGAGACTGTTGGCTAAAGCTGCACGATGAGCATGGATATCAATGCCATAAGCTAAACCACTCACAACCAATACATCGGGACAGAGGGCGGACAAGTCGCGCAGAAAATCGGTACAGAATTGTTTACCGTATTCCGTGGCACGGCGTGTACCTACCATATCAATTACATGAAGACGGTTGAAATCGACATTACCTTTAAAAAACAGGACTACCGGAGCATCTTCGCACTCGCGGAGACGGGAAGGGTAAGTCTCGTCTTTCAGCGTAAGACAGGTTAACCTGTTCTTTTCCACGAATTCCATTTCGCGTTCGGCACGCAGAAAAGCGGCAGGGTTATCAAGAGCTGCAACCACAGCGGGTCCTACACCGGAAAGGAGTTCGGGTAGTTCCCGGCGCCGGCGAAAAACTTCAGTGGCACTACCCATGCCTTCAATTAATCGCTTAGCCCCGATGTGTCCAATGCCGGGACATAGTGTGAGGGCTATACTGCAAATACGTTCATCGTTGTTCACGATAGTTAGTCGTTAGGGGTGAGTGATTAATGATCAGGGGTAAGTGATTAATGATTAATGGTGAGGTAGGGCGCAAAGATCCGGTCAAACAGTTCGCTGTCGCCCAAACTTCCGTTGACTAAGCAGACTGTTTCAACTACCGCTTTAACAACTACCTTATCATCACTCTTCCGGAAAATATCCTGATAGAATACATATTTAATACCTTCTTTCTTCATATACAGCTTGGAAACAAACTCATCGCCACTCCTCAAAGGAGTCTTGAATGCCATATTGATTCGTGCAACCACCGGGTCTACCCCTTGCTCGTGCAATTTAGCGAAGCTGACACCTGTCGACGACAAAAACTCATGTCGTGTATGCTCCAGGTAATGCTGATAGTTTGCATTGTTTACGATACCTTGCAGGTCGCACTCATAATCGCGCACCTTCATTGGGAGCTCAAAAATATAGTTCATCATTATGCTTGGTTTGCAAGTTTTACCATTTCAATTTATCCTCTTTCATTCTCAATATCAATCCCTTTAAACTTCTTCAATTCTTCCGTAGAAACCAGCTTGTAAAGCTTGTCACTGGGACGTATTTTATCTGTTTTCATGGAGAAGTGCTGTCCTTTCTTCACTGTTTGCACAGGCTTCAGGTTCACACGCGCCTCTTCAAGCGTCATGAATACCGCACCGGTAGTTGGCCCTGTAATCAGCAATTTATCTCCTACACTCAGTTCGGCAGCTTCTACCAGAAACTCCGCAACGCCAATATTCGAGAAGTATTTGATACCCTTGCCTGCATAGATTTTCCGTTCCGTAGCCGCAGAACCATAATTCGTTGTCCATTCGCCAAGACGTTGTCCCAAGTAATATCCATCCCAGAAGCCACGGTTGAATACGGTCTTGAGGCGTTCATCCCACGCAGCAATCTTTTCATCGGTAAATGTTCCGTCCAAGTAAGAACGAATGGCTTCTTTATAACATTCCACTACCGTACGCACATACTCCGGTCCACGGGCGCGTCCCTCTATCTTGAATACCCGCACGCCGGCATCCAGCATCTTGTTCAGGAAATGAATGGTCTTCAAGTCTTTCGGGGACATGATATACTGGTTGTCTACTTCCAGTTCCACGTCAGTTTCCTTATCACGCACGGTGTATGAACGGCGACATACCTGCATACAGGCACCCCGATTGGCTGAATGATTCATTTCGTGGAGAGAAAGATAACATTTTCCGGACACTGCCATACAGAGTGCACCGTGGCAGAACATTTCGATACGGATAGGCTTACCGCCAGGCCCGCAAATATTCTCTTCACGGATATGCCGGTGAATCTCAGCCACCTGTTCCAGATTCAACTCGCGCGCCAGCACCACCACGTCCGCAAATTGTGCATAGAAACGCAGTGCTTCTACATTTGAAATATTCAGTTGCGTAGAAAGATGTACTTCCTGACCGATTTGCCGTGCATAACTCATCACTGCCACATCCGCAGCAATCACAGCCGAAATTCCCGCCGCCTTTGCCGCATCCACAATGACGCGCATCAATGCCAGGTCTTGATCGTAAATAATAGTATTAACGGTAAGATAACTCTTCATTCCGTGCCTGTCACACGTTTGCGCTATTTCTTTCAGGTCATCAATGGTGAAAGTATTCGCCGAACGGGCGCGCATGTTCAGGTTCTCAATACCGAAATAGATAGAGTCGGCACCCGCCTGGATAGCTGCTGCAAGCGATTCGCGCGAACCGACGGGCGCCATGATTTCGAAATCGTTTAAGTTCATTGTTTACTTAATCACTTATTTCCCCGCGCTTCCAACTCCTGTTGCAGTTCGGTAGCGATTTCCATTCCCAACTGTTGTCCCAACTGCATACTTTCCGCCATCATGGCAGGGGTAGATGTACTCAGTTTCTTGCCAACGGGAGATTCATAGAAGGCTATAACCCCCTTCAAATCATCCAGTGTCAAATACTTCTGATAGATAGGAGTATAGAGTTCCGCTAACCGGCTGCCGAACTTTGCTTCCCACTTTTTCTGAAATTCATCCCAGAAAGAAGTGGAAACCGAGGGTGACTGTTGTTTCAACATAGCAATCATCTGCGGTACCATAGCCTGTGCCGATGCTATAGAACCGGATACTTCCAGCATTTTTTCCAGAACCGTTTTATACTCATTATCCACCTCCTGTGCCGATACCGAAGGTGCGGCAACAAACAGCATACCTACACACATTGCCACTAAAACCAAACCTTTTCTCATAATTCTAAATTAGTTAAATAAATGAATGATACAAAGGTAGGCTTTTTTGTGTCTCAAATGGATTTTTTATTGTAATTTTGTGTTCAATAAATATAGTTAGCCATGAAATTAAGGAAACTGACGATAAACAATTTCCGCTGTTTTGAAGAATTTGAAATAGAGTTCGCTTCACACATCACTGTTCTGATAGGGAAGAACGGAGCGGGGAAATCTTCTTTGATACATGCCATACACAATGCTTTGAGTTTTATCTTCACCAGGGATAGCAGTATGGATACTGAACTGATTGTTGAAGGAAATCCAAGCTTAAAGGTGGCCAACATTGCTACAAATGAAATATACTACAACAATACTACTCGGAGTTATGCCGACTATATGAGCATAAAGGCTCAGGCTATTTTGGCGAATAACGAAAATATAGAATGGGAACTTTATAAACGTTCCGTTTCAAATTCGCTGTTTCCCTCCAAATATAAAGATGCTTATGTACGCTTTATTGAGCAATACAAGCAGAATGATGTTTTACCTGTATTTGCTTATTATTCCGATTCATATCCACACATAAATACCCGAATAGGAAGTTTTGCTAAAGGAATACTCTCTTCTTTCAAGGCGATACCGCGCAATTTTGGTTATTATCAATGGGGCGAAGAAGCTTCTTGCACCGCTATCTGGCAAATCCGTTTTTTAGATTGCTGGGTAAATTCAATTCCTTTGCTTGCAATGAGGAACAAGCTGGAAGCGGAATCCGCCAAAGGGAATGCCGTAGATGAATCTAACTATAAAAGTATTGACCTTTTCCTTGAACCATTGCAAAGAGAAATGTCTTTCATTAATAATAGGTTGATTGAATTTTCTAAAGAAGACGAGAGCGAGGGATCCGCAGGTTTTGAAGTAGAAGGTTTGCAGGGAGATTATCGAGGACAAGAACCCGTATTGGTGATAAAGCGGAAGAACGGCGATTTGATACCTTTCGAAAACTTACCCGCTGGATATAAACGCTTGTTTTCTATTGTTTTTGATACCGCTTATCGAGCATATATACTCAATGGAGAAGTGGAACCGACAGGTATTGTTGTCATAGATGAAATTGATCTTCATTTGCACCCTACGCTAGAACAAAGCGTGTTGCAACGTTTAAACCGTACATTTCCGCAAATACAATTTATTGTTTCTTCTCATTCAGCATTAGTAATAACCAATCTGAATGCAAATAACGGACGGTCGGGAAGCATCGTTCTGAGAATGAATGAGAATAAAGCATTTCCTGTGGAATTACCTAACATGTTTGGCGTTGATTATAATACAACTATTTCTGATGTCATGCAAACACCTGCTCGCAATGGTGAGCTTAAAGAGCTGATTGATGATTACATAGTTCTGAAAGTACAAGGGTACGAAGAAGAAGCAAAAGCCGTTTTCGAGGAAATACAAGCCTTAATGGGGAATAACGAAGCTGATATTGCCCGTATCGAAAAAGAAATCGAAAAAGAGATTGAAAGCAATAGCTAAGAGCTTGAAGTATGAAGTACATAAATAAAGAGACATATTCAGAGGAAGCTTTGGACATTGTTTACCCTTTCTTACAAGAGGCATGGAATGCGATTGACAATGAATACATCGGACTGACTTACGAAGACTTCAGAAAGCCTAAATACAGGAGAGACTCTGTTGATGGTTCGGACAAAATAGTCGAGATAATGCGCAAGGAACAAGATGACTATTGCTGTTACTGCATGAGGCTAATAAGAGGCAAAAACATTACTATCGAGCACGTTATACCCCAGCAATGCGATAGTGACATAACTCCATACACCAAATATGCACCCGTACTGGCTAATCGAGTAGAGCATGTGGATGTTTTTAAAACCCATAAACCGTTGCCCTCAAAAACAGACTTGATGAAACAACCTCATGTAGTAGCCCATGCCAATCTGGTAGCTTCTTGCACAGGAATAGCCGTCGAAAACAATGACAGTTGTTGCTTTTGCAACGGTAAAAGGGGCAATACCCGTATTGTGCCTTTAATGCTTATGCAAGAGTGCATGTCGTTGGTTGGCTATCTGGTAAATGGACGCATGTATGCTATTAATAACAACTCTGAATATAAAGATACCATTAAGCAATTGCAACTTAATCATGACCGATTGATTGAAATCAGGCATTTATGGCATTTGATTCAGCGACAAGAACTTCTTTCATCTTTCGTACAAAGCGCGGATGAGAGATGTAGACAAGTAGCAATTATAAAAACCTTTGCAGTGAAGCGGTGGAGTGAAGTATCCGTTAATTATAAGAAATACGCAGAAAGTGAATTCTATTGGAATCTGTTGATGGACTATGAATGGTTTCATCAGTATTACAAGAATCTCCCCTGAATTTTACAGCGAAATAGTATTTAAGTTCATTTAGTTCATGAAGATAGGACACATAGACCTGGGCGAACGCCCCATCCTCTTAGCCCCGATGGAAGACGTTACCGACCCCGCATTCCGACTGATGTGTAAGAAGTTCGGCGCCGATATGGTGTACACGGAGTTCGTATCGAGCGATGCCCTGATACGTTCCGTCAGCAAGACCGAGCAGAAGCTGAGCATCAGCGATGAAGAGCGTCCGGTAGCCATACAGATATATGGAAAAGATACGGAAACGATGGTGGAAGCCGCACGTATCGTAGAAAAAGCGTGCCCGGACATTCTTGATATAAACTTCGGATGCCCCGTGAAGCGCGTAGCAGGCAAAGGTGCGGGAGCAGGTATGCTGCAAAACATACCCAAGATGCTGGAAATTACCCGTGCCGTAGTAGATGCCGTTAAGATACCCGTCACCGTGAAAACCCGCCTGGGTTGGGATGCCAGCCACAAAATCATAGTAGAACTTGCCGAACAGTTGCAGGATTGCGGCATTGCCGCCCTCACCATCCACGGTCGCACCCGTGCGCAGATGTACACCGGTGAAGCAGACTGGACTCTTATCGGCGAAGTAAAGAAAAACCCACGGATGCACATCCCCATTATAGGAAATGGAGACATCACCACCCCTCAAAGAGCCAAAGAGTGTTTCGACCTTTACGGCGTGGACGCCATTATGATAGGACGCGCCAGTTTCGGCCGACCGTGGATATTCAAGGAAGTGAGGCACTACCTGGATACCGGAGAAGAGCTTCCCCCGCTGAGCGCCGAGTGGAGACTGAACGTACTGCGGCAGGAAGTAGAAGACAGCGTCAACCTCCTGGACGAACGCCGCGGCATCCTGCATGTACGCCGCCACCTCGCCGCAAGTCCTTTGTTTAAAGGAATACCCAACTTCCGTGAAACGCGTATCGCCATGCTGCGTGCCGAAACAAAAGAGGAACTATTCCGCATCTTCGATACTTTCGATATTATTTAGCCTGCATTATACATAAGTGTCTCGTCATAAACGAAGTACTTACACTATGAATAATACAGGTTAGCCTCGTATCCTACATTATTCATACTGCAGGAGTTAAGGGGTTGTCAGTTTGTCACTTTGTATTTTTAATCGCCTGAGAATGCGTTATTTCCGCCCGAAGGCAAGGTTGGTTAGAAATACGCGAGTGAAAAGCAGTTAAGTATCAGACTGATAGAGAGATATCGAAATGATTACATTTATTCTGGAACAAAACATCTCCTGAAAGTGGGCTAATAACGAGAAAATAGGATAGCATAAGCC
>QMCD01001213.1_pt1 | contig 30563 bp, 18 predicted proteins | sample 1821841 | NCBI WGS metagenome assembly QMCD01 (sample SAMN01991225, study PRJNA193472) | Termite gut metagenome, whole genome shotgun sequencing project. | isolation source: worker | host: Macrotermes natalensis | reverse complement strand
CCTCCCCCTACGGGTACTCCTCCTCCCGGGAGGAGGAGAATAGAGATACTCTGGTGAATCATCAGCTTCACTAATCATTTAGCTTATTCCTGTACACTTTATATGTTCATTTTGATGCACTCACCATGAATAATGCCGGTTATAATTCACAAATCAAAATTAATCATTATCTTTGTGCCCGAATATAAAGATATATAAAGATTTAATGAAGACATTTGAAGAGCTCGGTCTGTCGCCGGAGATACGCCGCGCCATTGAAGAAATGGGATATGAGTATCCCATGCCGGTACAGGAGGAAGTGATTCCTTACCTTTTAGGAGAAAACAACGATGTAGTAGCCCTTGCGCAAACAGGAACCGGAAAAACCGCCGCATTCGGCCTCCCGCTTATCCAGAAAATTAACATAGAGAAACGCGTTCCGCAATCCCTTATACTTTGTCCCACACGCGAACTTTGTTTGCAGATTGCAGGCGACCTGAACGATTATTCCAAATACGTCAACGGCCTGCGAGTATTGCCTGTGTATGGAGGTTCGTCCATAGACAGCCAGATACGCGCTCTGAAGCAAGGCGTACACATCATCGTTGCCACACCGGGACGACTGCTCGACTTGATGGAGCGTAAAACAGTGTCACTCACCACCATACAAAACGTGGTGATGGACGAAGCGGATGAAATGCTCAACATGGGTTTCACTGACAGCATCAACGCCATCCTCGCCGACGTACCGCAGGAACGTAACACGCTATTGTTCTCCGCAACCATGAGTCCGGAGATAGCACGCATCTCAAAGAAGTACCTGCGCGAAGCCAAAGAAATCACCATCGGACGAAAGAATGAAGGAACCAGCAGCGTGAAGCACGTGGTTTATACCGTTCACGCCAGGGATAAATATGCTGCGCTGAAACGCATCGTGGACTATTACCCGCAGATATACGGCATCATCTTCTGCCGCACGCGTAAAGAGACACAGGAAATTGCCGACAAGCTGATGCAGGATGGTTATAACGCCGACTCCCTGCATGGCGAACTAAGCCAGGCGCAACGCGATGCCGTGATGCAAAAATTCCGCATCCGCAACCTTCAAATACTGGTTGCCACGGACGTTGCAGCCCGCGGGTTGGACGTAGACGACCTGACGCATATCATCAACTACGGCCTGCCGGATGATACCGAAAGCTACACCCACCGCAGCGGACGTACAGGACGTGCCGGGAAAACAGGTACTTCCATCGCCATCATCAACCTGCGCGAAAAGGGCAAGATGCGTGAAATAGAACGGATTATCAGCAAAAAATTCCTTCCCGGAGAAATGCCTACCGGCAAGCAGATTTGCGAAAAACAACTGCTGAAGGTAATCGACGACCTGGAAAAAGTAAAAGTGAACGAGGAAGATATGGCCGACTTCATGCCCGAAATATACCGCAAACTGGACTGGCTGAGCAAAGAGGACCTTATCAAACGAATGGTATCCCATGAATTCAATCGTTTTGCAGAATACTATCGTGACCGTGCAGAGATTGAAATTGCAACCGACAGCCGCAGCGAACGTACAGCAAGAGGCGGAGAGCGTACGGCAAGAGGCGGAGAATATGGTGAACGCAGAAGCGGTTCGCACAAGGCGGAAGCGGGCTACACACGCCTGTTCATCAATCTGGGCAAAACGGACAACTTCTATCCGCACGAACTCATTGATTTGCTGAACAAAAACACCAAGAAGCGTGTGGACTTAGGACGTATCGACTTGATGAAGAGCTTCTCTTTCTTCGAGGTCAAAGAGAAAGAAGCCGATAACGTAATCAAAGCCCTGAGCAACGCTCGTTTCGGCGACCGCAAGGTATCCGTCGAAATAGCCGGAGAAGAAGGCAGTGAAACCTCAAAAGGAAATCGCAAACCAAGTACAGGAAAGGAATTCGACCCCGGAAGGAAAGATTATAAATCAGAGAAGGGATTCAAAGCTGACAAAGGATTCAAGAGCGAAAAGGAGTTCAAAGGCGAGAAAGAGTTCAAGGGTGAGAGGGGTTTTAAGAGCGACAAAAGCTACGGGAAACCCGACGAAAAAAGAAATGGAAAGAATGCTTCCGGCGCCGATAGCAAAAAGAAAAATAAGCCCAATCGTGAAGAACGCGGCTATACACAGGCTCGCGGCAAGAAAGACGACTGGAAACAATTCTTCCAGAATGAAAGCAACGATTTCCGTGACGCAGAGCCTGATTTCAGTGAAGAGGGGTGGGCAAAACGGACGAAGAAGAAGAAATAAGATTATAGATACATAAGGCTGGTCAAACAGGAAGGATAAAAATATAAAGCGAGATACTTAAGTGTATCGTCATAAATAATTTATATTATAAATGAGAATTTAGCGGTGAGAATGGATACGCGGACAGCTTCTCTGATAATCTACAATAAGATAGTTCAGCAATCAGATAGCTTGCGAAACTTTAGTCATCACTTCATTAGTGTTCTTCTATATGAATAAGATTAACGGATTCTTATATGGACTTCTCTCTTCGGCAAGTTTCGGACTGATTCCTTTGTTCACTATCCCCGCCATGCATCAGGGAATGCAATTCTGGTCTATACTACTCTATCGCTTTTTCTTCGCCATGCTGGCACTGGCAGGCATCCTCTTACTTGACAAGCAATCTTTCCGTATCCGGCGGAAAGAAATACCTCCGCTTCTGTTTCTGGCATTCCTCTATAACTGTTCCGCTATCTTCCTGTTTTGGGGATACAAATTAATGTCGAGCGGCGTGGCTACCACCATTCATTTTATGTATCCGGTGTTGACTACGCTTATCATGATGGTTTTCTTCCATGAGAAGAAGTCATTCCCACGTATAGCAGCAATCGTTTTAGCGGTAAGCGGTGTTTTCTTCCTTTCCCACGGAGATACCACAAACACAATAACCTTGCCCGGCATCTTCATCGTTCTGCTTTCTGCATTGGGATATGCAGTCTATCTGGTCACCGTCAGTCAACTGAAATCTCTCGAAATGAAAGGACTGAAAATGACATTTTACGTCTTTCTATTTGGTGGGATACTACTTTTCATCGGGATAAAAGCAACAGGCATTGAAATGCAATCCATCCCCGACGGTACTACGTTGGGTAATCTTATCATGCTGGCGCTCATACCAACGGTAATATCCAATCTGGCACTGGTGCGCGCCATCAAAAACATAGGCTCCACGCTCACCTCTGTGCTGGGAGCCATGGAGCCTGTTACCGCTGTGTTCGTGGGCATTATCATCTTCGGCGAGCCTTTCACTCAAAGTATAGCCTTAGGCATCATGCTGATTATTTCAGCGGTTACGGTGATTATACTGAGAAGATAGACTGAATTATTCAGGCTAATGCTTAATCATAGTTAGTTTGTACTATAAGAGTACGGAAAATCATCCGCATTTATGCCTCTTTCCTTATTAGGAACAGTATCCATCAGCAAGTGGAATTCACCGCCTTTCAATAATTCTTCATGCTTCAGATAATTGCGTGTAAAATCAGTTCCATTCAATTCCGCCGAACGAATATAGCAGTTATCATCCGACGCGCCTTCGGCATTAACAACAAATGTCTTTCCTCCGGGCAGCGAAAGAGTTGCTTTCGGAAACAGCGGACTACCCAGCACATACTCGGAAGTGCCCGGACAGACCGGATAGAAACCCAATGCCGTAAATACATACCATGCCGAAGTCTGACCGTTATCTTCATCACCGCAGTAACCCTCCGGGCCGGAATTATATAACTTGTTCATTACATTACGGGTATGATACTGGGCCTTCCAGGGTTCTCCTACATAATTATACAGGTAGACAGCATGCTGCACAGGCTGATTGCCATGAGCGTATTGCCCCATATTCAAAGCTACCATTTCGGCTATCTCATGGATAACGAAACCATACGTACCGTAATTGAAAGTATTGGGAGCAACAAACATTGAGTCGAGGCGTGCCGCCATCAATTCATGGCTTCCTAAAAGTGCGGACAACCCTTCCGGGTCATGAAATACACTCCACGTCCAATGCCAGGAACAACCTTCCGTGAAAGGACCGCCCCATTCGGTGGCGTCAAAGTTATCACGCCATTTTCCATCGGAGTCTTTTGCCCACATGAAACCATTCTCGGGGTAGAACAGATTACGGTAGTTCAGAGCTTTCCGATAGTAAGTATTGGCAATTTCCTTATGTCCCGTCGCTTCGGCAAACCTTGCCAAGCACCAGTCGGCATAAGCATACTCCAGGGTTTTGGCCGTGGCTTCATGTACTTCAGGGTAGGGAACATAACCCAAACGGTCGTATTCCGCATAACCATCGCGTCCCACGGAGGAGATTTCTTTACTGCGTGCCTGCGTTTGATGAATCATGGCTTCCAACGCTTTCTCTTTGTCGAATGTACGGATACCTTTCATCCAGGCATCGGCAAGCAAGGAAATCGAATTGTTGCCTATCATGCAGCTCCGGTGCCCGGGACTTGCCCATTCGGGCATAAAACCGCTTTGGTCATATACATTCAGAATGGACTGCATGATACGTTCGCTGACTTCGGGATATACCAATGTAAACAACGGATGAACGGCACGGAAAGTATCCCAGAAACCGTTATCTGTGTACATGTATCCATCGTGTACCAGCCCGTCGTAAGGACTGTAGTAAACCGGTTCTTCCTGCTCGTTAAGCTCATAAAATTCGCGCGGGAACAGCAGGGTACGGTACAGGCAGGAATAAAATGTTTTCTGCTGTTCTTCCGTTCCGCCCTCTATCTTGATACGTCCCATTCGCTCATTCCAGATTGCCCTGGCTTCCTCCGAGACGTCCTCCAACGAACGCCCGGCAATCTCGCGATTAAGGTTCAGACGCGCCTGCTCATGACTGATGAAAGACGATGCCGTGCGGACAGTCAGCTTTTCGCCTGCCTTCAGCCGGAAACGGACATACGCACAGGCATTCTCATCCGTTCCGGACGCTGCGATGGGTTTATCAAACTCTACGATGAAATGATTGCCGAAGTTATCGGGTACTCCACCGTTATTGTAGCGGGTGACCCCGTAGATGCAATTCTGTTCCTTATCAAAAGCTACGCTTCCACCGTATTGGTAGGCATCGACAACGATGTATTGTTCTTCTTCCGAAGGATAAGTTATCTCAAATACAGCTCCACGCGATGTGGCAGACAGAGCTGTAGTAACGCCATTATCAAATTTCACCCGATAACAATCCGGCGCGGCTTCCTCATTATCGTGCCGGAAGCTCATACCGCGGGCTTTGTTGTCTGTAACCAACTGCCCAAACACAGGCATGATGGAGAAAGTGCCATAATCATTAATCCACGGGCTGGGTTGGTGTGTTTGGCGGAAACCTCTGATCAGGCTGTCGGTATACATGTACATCCAACCGCTTCCGTTTTCTCCCGTCTGAGGGCTCCAGAAGTTCATTCCCCAAGGCACGGCTACTGCCGGATAAGTATTACCATGAGAGAACTGAAAGGTAGAGGAAGTACCCATCAAAGGGTTCACTAAACAGCTCAGAGAGGGCTGTTCCTTCTGCCCGCATGCGGTAAGCAAGAGACAAAGGCTAAAGAGGTAAATCAACTTTTTCATACGCATCAAAAGATTATATTAACAAAATTATTGGCGAAATCTATTTTTCTACCGTTTCCAGATACTTACGTGTCTGTCCGGGTTGCCGGCGCATGCGCAAACGCCATACCAATTCCTGCATGCTCACTACCTCAAACCCTTCATCCAACCTCTCGGCACACTGCCAAGCTGCCGCCGCTCCATAGGTTCCCTCCTCAAAACGACTCCACGCATGTACACAAACCGCGGAAAAACTTTCGTCTTGTGCATTCTCCTTCAGTCGGGAAGCAACAAAAGCAGGGGAACCCTCACGCTTATGAGTTCTGTCCCAAATGGAATATTTCACAGTAATCACCGGAATATCATACCCTGCTTTATTCGTAAACCAAAATATATCACCCTTGCCTCCTGCATACGGAGAATACTGAACGGCGATAATTCCCTCCAAGTGGTCGTTTGCATCCACATAAGCCTGATAAGCCTCTTTGGCTGCGGGGGACTTCACATCCATAGCCATGACGGCCAGTAATCTGACATTATACCGGCGCATGTGGGATGACAGACGCCCGGCTGCAATCTTCAGGTTAGCACTACGATTATTATTCTGACTATAAGTATCTACATAATAATAACCTCCCCCTAACATCTCCAGAATGGAACAAGACCGTTCCTGCTGATTTATCAGATTACCAAGTTGCACCGGAGCCATCATGGCCAATGTAGAGACTGGTAGTCCGTAGCCCATCTTCACTTTGCCTGCTTCCGGAACATTGTAATACCGGGAAGCAAAATCCTGCATCATCCACTGAATGTTATCACCATCCGAAAGGAAGAACGAAACGTAATTACGCTTCTTGCTGTAGTCTATCAATTGCGGATCAATCACCTTGGCAAGTACCGGTTGCTGGCGCTCTGTATAAAGCAAAGCGGTAAGAGAATGATTATAACTCCAATCACAAGGAATCATCGGGTGGCCACTCCTTGAAATACGGGCTACAAACTGATCCTCACCTACTCCCTGTTCCCAGCCATACACCGGAGCATTCGGTTTCAGCCATGCCAGTACTTCATCCAGCAAAGCCGTATTCTGACCACTACAAGGGCTTCCCTGCCGCTTGTTCAGGTTCAATACGAAGAGGTTATTTTTGATGGCGAACTCGCGCAGTTCTCCGGTCTGTACGGGCATAAGGACTAATGCATCGTTGCTGCACTTATTCTTGAATTCACGCCATGCGTCAAGTGTCGTTTTACGGGTGGCATCATACTTCAGCACATAGCCCGCTTTCTCGTAGTATTCCCTGTCGCGTACATCCACAATAATCGAATTGTAAACATGTGAAGCAACAGAGGCTACGATACCGCTCTCCGGGTTATTCCTTACGTCAGTCAGCACATAGCCGTCAAACAAATCTTTTAGCTGAGGCTTTACTCCATCCGCCTGTTTGTAGTTTTTGCAAGCTAAGTCCAGCCCATTCCGTACTCCATGCTCGCGGATATTCATATCTTCCAGGGCTTGCTTGGAGAGTTTATAAGATGCCTTTTCACCGTGGTCATACAGCCAAACAGCCACTTCGCTTTTACCTTCTTCCACCGCACGATTGGTTAACCCTGCCAAAGACTGGCACATCAGATGATATTGCAATCCCTGCGTGGGTTCTGTCTCATTCACGCTGTTGCGGTTGCCCACCGAAATCACTCCTGTACAAGTCCAGTACTTCACAGGCTTTTTTTTCATCTCAGGAATATAGTACTGTCCCTTCTCCGGAATAGAATCGCATACTCCGCCGCACCCGGATGGCTGACAAGCTTCGCAAACAGAGAATCTCAACCCCAACATGAGCACAAAAGCGCATATCTTCAAACCCATAAGTCAAATTAGATAAAGTTACTAAATATCATTTCTGCCTCAAAAGTAAGCAGGAGAGATTAAGTAAACGCTTAACTATGGGTTACTCATAGGTTAATTGCCTGAAATAATTGCTTAACCTAACATGGAAGCGACAATAAAAGTACGTTTGTAGTTGCGTCGAAACGACTACTTTCCCGATACAAGCTTCAGTTCCTGAACCAAGTGGCTCGCTTTGCCGAATTTCTCTATCATAAACAAGATGTAGCGTACATCTACCCCGATGCATCGCTGCATTTTTGGTTCATACAGAATATCGCTACTCATGGCTTCCCAGTTCCCATCGAACGCCAGTCCCAGCAGTTCGCCCTTCGCATTGAACATTGCACTACCCGAATTTCCTCCCGTAATATCATTGTTCGAGATGAAGCACACCTTCATTTCCCCCTTTTCATCGGCATATCTTCCGAAATCTCCCGAAGAAAGCAACGACAGTATTTCCGGCTGAACTTCAAAATCCACATTCCCCATATTTGCTTTTGCCTTTTCCAGAACTCCCTTTGAAGTTGTGTAGTAAGCATATTCCGCGCCATCAAAGGGTGTATATCCTGCCACAGTGCCAAAGCTCAACCGCATGGTAGAATTAGCATCCGGATAGAAATTACGCGATGCATACATCCGCCGGACAGCCCCATTCAGCAAACGCTCTCCCCGGGCAATCTCCGAAGTGGATGCCTGCATCCGCATATTCATATCAAACAGCATCGTCAACACATCTATCCCCAGAGAGATAGCAGGATCGTTAAATATCTGGTAAGTAGTGTCCCGTTCGATGAAACGCTTCAAACCACGAATCGTAGTCAGTTCCGAATGACCATAAAGGCTATCTACATACGCTTTTTCATTTCCGTTATATTCCTGCGCAATGGTGCGATAAAATGCAGGCAGGAAAGTAGTATCTACCTTCGACCGATATTCCTTCAACATTGCCGTAAACACTTCCTTGTCAATATCCGGTTCCAGATTGGAGTACTGTTCAACGATGTTCTTCAAACCGGTTAAAACGGTCTTCTCTTCTCCTTCAAAGTCGAAGTTCATGATTGTCAGGGCAAGCTGTACCAACTCCGGGGCATACAGAAAAGATTCTACGAAATACGCCTGCGCACGGTTCACTTCACGACGATTCTTGTAATTCAGCTCCAAATCCGTGAACAGTTGCAACAATTTCTCACGTTCTTCCGGATTTTGCTGTATCCATCGACGGAGCTTCCGCTCCATTTCACGTTTCTTCTCCAGTATCCCAAGCTTACGGATAGCACGGTTTTTACCGATACTGTTTTTCCAATAGTTAGAACTCTCATCATATTTGGAAGCATACTTAATGCGGATGCTGTCGTTGCGGTCCATCTCACGCTTCCAGATGGCTTGTTTCACACCACGGACATCTATCTGCGCCTGATTGATATTATTCATCATTTCCTCTATCCCAAACGAAGAGAGATAACGATCCGTAGTTCCCGGATAGCCCAACGTCATGCAGAACGAACCTTCCCGGTAGCCGTCAAGAGAAACCGGCGCCACATATTCGGGATGATAGGGAACATTATCAGGAGAATAATCAGCCGGACGGTTGTTACGGTCTGCATATATACGGAACACACAAAAGTCGCCCGTATGCCGCGGCCATACCCAGTTGTCCATATCCCAGCCGAACTTACCGACGGAAGAAGGGGGAGCAAATACCAGCCGGACATCGTTGTAATCGCGGTAAACGGATAGCCAAAATTCATTCCCGGCGTAGTAAGCATCTACAATACCAACCAATGTCGAGTCTTTCCGAGACACTTCTTCACCTATCGCAAACATTACGGAATCCACAGCACTGGAACGTTGCGTTTCGTTCATCGAAGGAGTAACCGCACCCAGCACGCGTTTGGTTACATCTTCCGTACGCAACAGGAAGCGGACATAAAGTTCCGGATTGGGAAGTTCTTCCTCACGACTATGCGCCACAAAACCATCTTTCAGGTAATTATTCTCTATTGACGAATGTTGCTGTACGCTACTGAATCCGCAATGATGATTGGTGAGCACCAGTCCTTCGTCGGACACCACTACGCCGGAACAGAAACCGCCGAAGCTGACTACGGCATCTTTCAACGAGGGGCGTTTCGGGTTGTATAACTTATCGGCAGACATCTGCAAACCGACTTCTTTCATCGCTTTCCGTGTCTGCTTGTTCAGGTTACCCAACATCCACATTCCTTCATCAGCCTGTCCGGTCAACGACCAAAGGCAACAAGCAACTAAGGCTATCAATTTTAATCTCATAATTAGTATTTATTTGTTCGTAAAAAAGGCAGTATCAATCGGTGAATGATAGCCGGAGTATTTAAATTATGCTCTGCATCAGGCAATATAACTACTTCAGAAGTTTCCATCCTTACGTTCTTATCTCATAAACTTTATTCTGCTATTAGCCTCAACTGCCTGGTATTCGTACGCGCCTTCAGCCACTCGGTTATCTTTTCCTTTTCATGCGCATCAGGATACTTGCCGAATTTCAGTACAGCCAGCGTAATCGTATCTGTTCTTTCCGAGTCAACAGTCAACTCTATGGCACGGGATATAGAAACTGTTTTTACCGATGGATACAGTACTTTCAGTTCCGGAATGATGACTTTACTCAGTTCATCAAAGCTCTTGTACTTTCCGAGATTCTGTTCCAAGGCAGAGATCTGCTTTTTCTGTTCCGCCAGTTGTTTCTCACTGTTTCTATAAAAGTCTTCCATCACCATAGCCCGGATGGAAGAAAGATTTATCGCTTCATTATTCATTCCCTGGAGAATGGTAAGTTTCGTTTCATCCAGTTTATAATCCTTCATCTTTCCCCGGGCAATGGCAATGGATGCTTCAGGAATTTCCTGCCCTATCAATACCACACGTATTTCATTACCTTTTGAACCATGATAATGAATCTTCTTATCCAGTACCTGAGTATTCTCGAAAGAAAGCTGTTCGGCAACAAAGCGATTGGCAGCGCTTTCAAAGAAAGTGTTCTGGATGATGTCTATCGTCAGGTAAACAGCCGGGCACATGGTCAGTACGGCAATAAGTATGATGTACCGGCGTACTTTCTTTTCCCGCTTCTTATCAACAAATTCCGTGCGTTGGAAGCGCATCATGCGTACTCCGAGAAAGGTAGCGAGGCTGATAAATACCGAGTTGATGAAGTAAAGATAAAATGCTCCGAGGAAATAAGTCAGATTTCCCGTTGCCAGTCCGTAACCCGCCGTACAGAGTGGTGGCATCAATGCCGTAGCAATAGCAACGCCAGGGATTACATTGCCTTTCTCTTTGGTAGAAAGGGCTACTACTCCGGCAAGCCCACCCATAAGTGCGATGAATACGTCGTAAATGGTGGGTGAGGTGCGTGCCAGCAACTCCGATTGCCCTTCCGCCACTGGGCTTACCAGGAAGAAAACGGTAGCCGTTGTCACACTGAACAGGGTAGTTATCAGGAAGCTCTTCAACGAACGTTGCATCAATCCGAAATCATTCAACCCAACGGAGAGTCCCACACCCATGATAGGTCCCATCAGAGGGGAAATCAACATGGCTCCAATGATCACAGCAGTGGAGTTCACGTTCAGCCCCAACGATGCCATGAAAATGGCAAATATCAGAATCCACAGAGTAGCTCCTTTAAACTCTACTCCCTTACGGATGGAGTCTACAGTTATCAACTCGTCATCTTTGTCTTTTCTCAAATCAAGATATTCGCTCAGAAACTTCTTGATTGCAAAAACATTTCGATTTTGTTCAGGCTTCTCTATCATGTCATTTATAATTTGATGATTTATAATTTAAGTTGTAACATTCGTGCCAGGTACTTAATCTTTATTGGTTTGCACTAATGAGTATTTATGAATGATTGAAGTTTAGTGATTTAAAAAAGTATCTCTATTCTCCTCCTCCTGGGAGGAGAATAGAGATACTTTTGTTAATCATATGCATTGCTAAATTATTATTTATAATACAAATCAAGATTATGCCATATACACAGCTAATATGTGTATCTAACGTTTCACGAACCTGTTTATTAGCGGTATCCGATGAAGCGGCAAATCGCGCTTCACGACATAAGCAACAAACAGCAGCAGCAGTACAGTACGGTAGGCTATACGCAAGCAGATGTTATCTATCACCACATATTCGGCTGCCACATAGAGCACGGTTGCCAGGAGCGCATACATTCCGATGGCTTTCAGGTCGTACTGTATCGGGTACTTCTTCTGACCCACAAAATAGGAAAGCAGCATTGCCACACCGTATCCCGTGAAACCTGCCCAGGCGCAAGCTATATATCCGTATTTCGGTATCAGGAAAACATTCATCAACACCAATATCGTACAACCGGTCAACGAGAAATACATTCCCCAGCGGGTTTCATCAATCAGCTTATACCAGAAGGATAGATTAAAATAAATGCCCATAAATATTTCAGCCACCATTACTATGGGCACAACCTTTAGCCCTTCCCAATAACCGGGGTCGATGACATAGCGCAAAATATCCATGTAGAACATCACTGCCAGGAAAGCGAGCAATGTAAAGATGATAAAGAATTTCATCGCCTGGGCATACATTTCGCGGCTATCTTTATCTTTGCTATTGCCAAACACAAACGGTTCGTAGGCAAAACGGAATGCCTGGGTGAACATCGCCATAATCATGGCAATCTTACTGGCAGCCCCGTAAATACCCAATTGTATCTTGCCGTCCGCTTCATCGGGGTAAACAAAAGGAAAGATGATTTTATCGGCCACCTGATTGAGGATACCTGCCACGCCCAATACAACCAAAGGCAGGGAATAACGGAGCATCCGTTTCAACAAATCCCGGTCCAAGATGTATGTAAATCCTCTCAATTCAGGTATCATGCACAGCATGACAACAGAGGTGCACACCAAATTGAACAAGAACGCATAGCCTACATCATTCCCTTTCAGGATAACGTAATAGAAAAGATTGAGTGCAATATTGAGGAAGATAAATAACAGCTTCAACGCCGCAAACTTGATGGGGCGTTTTTTATAGCGCAGATAGGCGAAAGGGATACTCTGAATGGCGTCCATAGCGACTACAATCATCATCATACCTATGTACCAGGGGTGTTCACCGTATCCCAGGAATCCGGCAACAGGTTCCAGAAACAGCAGTCCTAAAGTGATGAATAGCAGCGAACCGATACTCACGCTCAATAATGTGGTGGAATATACTCGCACCGGGTCTTCTTCGCCTTTATTGGCAAAGCGGAAAAACCCTGTTTCCATACCGAATGTCAGCACTACCAATATCAAGGCTACCAGGGCGTAGATATTCGTCATCACACCATAGCCACCCGATGAAACCGGTAAAGCTATCGTGTACACAGGCACCAGCAAGTAATTAAGGAAACGCCCTACAATACTGCTTATTCCGTAAATCGCTGTGTCTTTTGCTAAAGATTTTAATCTTGTCACTGTTAGTAATGATTAATGTTTAGTGATTAATTGGTAATTAACAAAATTATATTTAATGATTATTAGAACTGTATTTAATGATTATTAGAACTGTATTTGGTGATTAGCAGAACCGTATTTAATAATTAGCAGAATTATATTTAATAATTAGCAGAGCCGTATTTAGTGATTAGCAGAACTATCACTATTCTCCTCCTCCCGGGAGGAGGAGTACCCCGAAGGGGGGAGGTGGTAGGAAAAACGCCTTTCCTCTATCTCCCGTATTATCCGCTCCACATCCTCAAATACTGTTCTATTTTCAAAACGTAACACCTCAATACCTTCCACTTTATTCAGATAATAAGTACGTTGTTCATCATAATCCTGTTGTCTATTGTGTACTGCACCGTCTAATTCTATTGCTAACTTTATTTGTGGGCAATAGAAATCAAGTATATATACCCCAACGCTATGCTGTCTTCTGAACTTTAAACCGGCAATCTGTTTCCCTTTCAGCAGTTTCCAGAGAGTGGCTTCAGCGAGAGTGCTGTGGTTACGTAACTCTTTTCTATTGTCGGTTACGTTGGGTATGTTCATGATGGTTTGCATAGGAATCTTTTTTTCCTACCACCTCCCCCCTTCGGGGTACTCCTCCTCCCAGGAGGAGGAGAATAGAGATAGTTTTGCTGATTATTAAATATAGTTCTGTAAAACACTAAATACGGCTCTGTAAATCATTAGATATAGTTCTGTAAAACGCAAAATAGACTCTGTTAATCACGAAACGTTAATCACTAAACAACGTCTGTTGACTGTTATACAGGCTGCGCCCCAAGTGTTTATACGCCAGTTCCGTCACTTCGCGTCCGCGGGGAGTACGTTTCAGGAAACCTTCCTTGATGAGGAACGGTTCGTAGACTTCCTCTATAGTCCCGGCATCTTCGCCCAATGCGGTAGCAATGGTGGTAAGCCCTACGGGGCCTCCTTTGAATTTATCAATAATGGTACAGAGTATTTTATTGTCGATTTCATCGAGTCCGTACTTGTCTATATTCAATGCTTCGAGGGCATAATTCGCAATCTCCGTATCTATGCTACCCGTCCCCTTTACCTGGGCAAAATCGCGCACACGGCGCAGCAACGCATTCGCGATACGCGGCGTGCCACGGCTACGGGAAGCAATCTCCGAAGCAGCCTTCGCAGAACAAGGCACGTTCAATATCCCTGCCGAACGGCGGATAATGCCACTCAACACATCGTCATCGTAATATTCCAAATGCAGATTAATGCCGAAGCGCGCACGCAAAGGCGCTGTCAGCAAGCCGCTACGGGTAGTAGCTCCTACCAGCGTAAAGGGATTCAAATCAATCTGGATGCTCCGTGCAGACGGTCCTTTGTCTATCATAATGTCGATGCGATAATCTTCCATTGCGGAGTACAGGTACTCCTCAACCACAGGAGAAAGGCGATGAATTTCGTCGATAAACAGCACGTCATTAGATTCCAGGCTGGTGAGCACTCCCGCCAGGTCGCCCGGCTTGTCAAGCACCGGGCCTGAAGTGATTTTAAAACCTACTCCCAATTCATTGGCGATAATATTGGAAAGCGTTGTCTTCCCCAACCCCGGAGGACCGTGCAACAACACATGATCCAATGCTTCGGCACGCAGACGGGCTGCCTTGACGAAGATACGCAGATTATCCACTACTTTGTCCTGCCCGCTGAAATCTTCAAAGCTCAACGGACGAAGCGCGTTCTCAAAATCGCGCTCCCGACTGGTCAGTTGCTGCTGGTCACGTATATCAAATTCTTCTCGTTCCATTACTAACTATATTACTTATATTCAGCTAACTGTCTCCATATTATTAGAATTGAGATACGTTTGATTATCAACAATATAAATAACTTGCGAAACCCCAGTTAGTTATACAAATCAATTGAGTTCTCCACTGTTTTCTGCAAAATAACTAATTTATTTTGAGATAACCCCTATAAGTTAACTCTTTTCACAAGCGGTGTTATCACATCAACACAAAAAGAACTGCATGAGAATTTAGCGTCTCATAAATTCCTGTCGTTCGTCTTCCGAAAACTTCTCTATCGCATAACGCAACATGGTACGGGACATCGTCCGACAATGCTTTTCAAGGAATTGCACCAACAAGTCTTTGTCCCGTTTCCCCATTTCGCGCAACATCCAGCCTATGGCCTTTTGCATCAAGTCATGTTTATGATGGAGCAGGCGTTCGGATAGAGCCAGAATGTCAATGAAATCGTAATTCTTTATCAATCTGTAAGTAGAAACCACAGCTATGCGCTGCTCCCAAAGTAAACCACTATCTGCCAAGTGATAAAGGATATCGCGGGGCTTGTCTTTCAGATATTCGCCCACAATGCCCGGAGCGGATAAGTCTACAAGATCCCAGTTGTTGATACGGGCGGTCTGCGTCAGATAGAAATCGAATATCTCTTTCTTGCCGCTTTCATCGCACTTCCTGAAGCGTTCTACCAACATCAGCAAAGCACAGAGGCGACATTCGTGCCACTCGCTTTGCAGCAATTCTGCCATTACTTCAAAAGGTGCATCCTTATGACGCTTTGCCACGATACGGGTATTAGGCACCACAATGCCGAGGAATTTGTCACCTTCACCATACTGCCCTTTTCCTGTTTTAAAGAAATTAGGAAGGTATTCCCGTTTCACCGGGTCAATGTATTGTTCCAGTTCTTGCCGGATTTCGTCCGCTTTCTGCATCTCTTTCATTTTTTATAGAGTACAAAAATATATATTTATATAATGACTCTGCAATAATATACCTCTAAATTGATAAATGAGAATTTATCAATTTAGCCTGCATTATTCATAAGTGTCTCGTCATAAATGAGAATTTAGCGAAGAATGGATACGCGGACGACACGGAATAAGCGGACGAACGCGGAATATCTCTATTAGTTATTAATAGAGATACTACTGATTATTAACAACATAAAACATGCGAAACTTGAGTTAGCCTGTATTATCCCTTTGCCATAAATCTCATGTTTTCACCGCATATAGATGGTGTTTACACCATCTATATGCGGTCCTTGGACGGGATATATATGGTTCATATATATGGTTCGCGCACCGCATATATCCCGTCCAAGCACCATATATATCCCGTCCAAGCACCGCATATATCCCGTTTAAGCACTGTATATCAGTGTGTTACAACTGAATTGCAAGCAAAAAACAGAGTGAGGGTAACTTCTACCCTCACTCTACCCTCACGCTTACCTCACCTATTCAAACGCCGATGAATAAAGGGATACAGAGAAAAAAGTGAGGGGTGAGGGTAGAATCGCTCGAAACCCTGGGAGGGAGAATTCGTCTCATGGGACGAATGAATCCGTCTCGTGAGACGAAAGAATTCATCTCGTGAGACGAAAGAAACTGTCTCGTGAGATGAAAAATTTCGTCCCGTGAGACGAATGAATGTATTTGCCGCTATGAATAATGCAGGTTAGGAGTATCACTGCAAATAACCATATCTCCATCAAAGATTTTGTATCGGCATACAGAAAGAGAAAATCCGTTTGTTGCTAATCGTGAGTAATTAACAACAAACGGATTTTCTTCGCAGGAATATATTCTTCGCAATTATCTTTGCGTCACCCCTTTCCAATCATCCGTGCGGAAAGGTGATGCGGGCAATCCGGCGCCATTATAGAGATTACAAACAGGATTATTTGCCCAGCCGTAGCGCACTGCTACAGGATAGGGCACTTCCGTAGAACTTACCACAATTTTGTCTCCTTGTATCTCAGCTTTCGCCCAATGGAATTTGTGGTCACGTCCGGCAATGGCAAAACCTTGCAAAGTCTTGCCGTCGCCACTCTTCAACCCGCCGTCCGTGTGGTCGAAGGAAAGGATGATCTTATCTCCATCCACCTGATGGGAACGGTACATCGGACCGGAATACGGAATCGGCTCACCATACGTTTCGGCACGGGCTACCAGCGCCAACCGATGACCAACCGACTGCTTGTCTTTCGGATGGATATCCCCGGCATCGCCTTTATCTATAATGACCGCCATGCCGGTATTGACTACCGACAGGGTGCGGGTCTGTGCTTCGCGAAGTTCTGCCCAGTCAGAATCGGCCGGCTGCGGAGACTGCGGCATGAAATTGGCTAACTGCACGTAGTAGAACGGGAAATCCTGTCCCCAATCCTGACGCCAACAGTCGATGACCAGCGGAAAAAGCTCACGGTATTGATAAGCGCGCGAAGCGTTGTTTTCTCCCTGATACCAGATGGCGCCGCGGATGCTATAAGGCACCAGCGGATGAATCATGGCGTTGTACAGAGACGTCGGGAGGTTCGGGTTCTCGGACATATCAGCCGGCGGCATCCCTTCCTTCCGGGCATCCGCCGCTACCTGATATTTCCAATCGCCTGCAAGACTGATTTGTTCGCCATTGGCAGAGCGAAGGAAAAGATTGTCCGACACACCACAGCCGCCGCCCGTATCTATCACGCGGATGGCCAACGTAAGCAGTCCGGCTTTTACCATCTTGGCCGGAACGGTATAATTGCGCGGAACGGAATGCCCATTGGTGCGCCCCACCTCCTTGCCATTCCAGTAGGTGATGTCGTTATCGTCGATAGTTCCCAGCACTACCTGCACACTCTTGCCCGACCAGGAAGAGGGAATCTCGACCGTGCGGCGCAGCCATAGCAAACCGTCGAAACCGCCCAGTCCCTGGTCTTCTACCATGCCGGGGAAGGTCATTTTCTTCCAGTCGCTATCATTCAGAGATACTTCTGCCCGGGTTGGTTTGCCGGCAGCAAAGCCTTCATCTACACGATTGTTCCAAGCTTCCAAACCTTTCAGATATTCTGCTTTCATCGCAGATTTATCAGGCATCGTCCGGATATCGTCCACGGTTTTGCTGAAGTCCGGCATCTCTTTCAATATCTTTCCGCTAATCCATGATTCGACATTCGTTCCTCCCCAAGAAGTATGAATAAGCCCTATGGCTACATGTTGTTTTTCGGCGATTTCACGACCGAAGAAGTAGGCTGTAGAAGAAAAATTGGGAATTGTAAGCGGGGAACATACCTGCCAGCCGTTATCGCGAATTTTGATGTCCGACTGCGGTTGCGTGTGTGTGGCATGTTCTACATGCAACAAGCGGATGTTAGGATGGTTGGCGGCGGCTATCTCTTTCTCGTAATCCAGGATTTTGCCCCATCCATCCAGGGGCATCTCCATGTTCGACTGTCCCGAACATATCCAGACTTCACCTATCATCACATTCCTCAACACCAGCTTTTGCCCGTCGGTCAAGGTAAGCTCATACGGTCCGCCCGCTTCAGGGGTGCGGACAGAAAGCTTCCATTTGCCATCCTCTCCGGCTGTGGTTTCATACGTCTTTCCATCCCAGGAGGTGGTGATTTTCACCGTTTTCATCGGCTTTGCTTCTCCCCATATAGGAGCATTCGCCTGTTGTTGCAACACCATATTGTCCGAGAACATAGGCGGCAACACAATCTTTGCAGACATCCCTCCGGATAGCATCAGCAAAGCTACAACTAACATACATTTGTTTCTCATATTACACTATTTATGGATTTACGCAGAGCCATCACCAATGGCTGTTTTCATCACACACAGCCATTTAGACGGTCGGCAAGCAAAGGTAATCAGAAAATTGCATACCAAATGACGTTATTGCCATAATAAATGCAATAATCTTTCCATTTGCCATAATAAATAGAAAGATATTCTTACTTTTGTCGCAAAATAAACGCATTACTCTATGGTTTTGAATTATATTTGGATAGCATTCTTCGTTATCGCTTTCATTGTGGCACTTATCAAACTCGTGTTTATGGGCAACACTGAAATCTTTACGGAGCTTGTTAATTCCACGTTTGCATCTTCGAAAACGGCATTTGAAATCTCCCTGGGACTGACAGGGATACTTTCCCTCTGGCTGGGTATCATGAAAATCGGCGAACAGAGTGGCATGATAAATGCGCTCTCACGCTGGCTGAGTCCGGTGTTCTGCCGCCTCTTCCCCGAAATACCCAAAGGTCACCCCGCCATGGGTTCCATCTTCATGAACCTCTCAGCCAACATGCTGGGACTGGACAATGCCGCCACCCCCATGGGACTGAAAGCCATGAAAGAATTGCAGGATTTGAACCCGAAGAAAGACACGGCAACCAATCCTATGGTCATGTTTCTGGTGCTCAATACTTCCGGGTTGATACTGATTCCTATCAGCATCATGATGTACCGCGCACAAATGGGCGCCGCACAGCCCACTGATATATTTATCCCAACGCTGATTACCTCCGCCGTCTCCACCCTCGTCGGAGTAATTGCCGTCAGCATAGCCCAACGCATCAACCTGATCAGCAAGCCCATCCTTCTTCTTATTGGCTGCATCAGCCTTTTCTTTGCCGGACTTATTTATATGTTTGCACTGCTCGGCCGCGAAGAAATCGGCACATATTCCACGCTGGTTGCCAACATTATCCTGTTCAGCATCATCCTGCTGTTCATTGTCTGGGGATTATGGAAGAAGATAAACGTGTACGACGCTTTCGTGGAAGGCGCCAAAGAGGGCTTTACTACCGCCGTGCGCATCATCCCGTATCTGGTGGCATTCCTGGTGGGTATTGCCGTATTCAGGACTTCGGGCGCGATGGACATGTTCGTAAGCGGTATCGGTTATGTGGTAGGATTATTCGGTGTAGACACCAGCTTCGTGGGCGCTTTACCCACCGCACTGATGAAATCGCTAAGCGGTAGCGGCGCCAACGGATTGATGATTGACACCATGAAAGAGTATGGCGCAGACTCGTTCGTAGGAAGAATGAGTTGCATAGCCCGTGGCGCTTCGGACACCACGTTCTATATCCTTGCCGTTTACTTCGGCAGCGTGGGCATCACCAAGACGCGCAATGCCGTCACCTGCGGACTGACAGCGGATTTGGCAGGTATCATTGCGGCTATTATTATCAGTTATATTTTCTTCTTTTAAACTTTATCCATTCAATTATGATAAGTTATCAGACAGACGGCGTAGAAATGCCCGCCATCAAGAAACGCGAAACCACGGAATGGATTAAGGCCGTTGCCGCCGTTTATGGGAAAAGAGCCGGTGAAATCGCCTATATTTTCTGTTCCGATGAGAAGATACTTGAGGTGAACCGCCAGTATTTGCAACATGATTATTACACGGATATCATCACTTTCGACTATAGCCAGGGCAACCGCCTCAGCGGTGACCTCTTTATCAGCCTTGATACGGTGCGCACCAATGCCGCACAATTCGGCAGTGATTACGAAACAGAATTGCACCGTGTTATCATCCACGGTATTCTGCACCTCTGCGGAATCAACGACAAGGAACCGGGAGAACGGGAAGTGATGGAAGAGGCCGAGAATAAGGCGCTCGCCATGCGGTAACGTAACTTATTCCACAACCTGCAACAGCACAACGCTGACATTATCCCTGCCGCCTGCTGTTTTCGCCGCTTCTATCAGATTAATCGCCGTAGGTTCTTCCAGCAATTCGTCTTCTATCTGTTCATCCGTAAGCATATCACTCAAGCCGTCGGAACAAATCAGGAAGAGGTCTTCATCCAGCAATTGACCGGTCAATTCGGTCAAATCTGCAAAGGCGGATTTACCCGCTCCCAATGAATTATAAATCATGTTGGAGGGAACATTGGCATCTCCCGTCAACTCACGCATGGAGTGATCCGAAGAAAGTTGTTTCAAGATACCACCGCGGTAACGATACAGGCGGCTATCCCCAATGTTTATCATATAGATACTTCCTTCGTAACTGAATATGCCGACAAAGGTAGTACCCATACCCTCGTATTGGGGCAATTCAATACCCTTGTTCGTAATCAGGGCATGAGTTTCGTCCACCCAGTTCTTTATCTCTTCGGAAAGCCTTTCGTGGGGAAGACCGGCAGGAAGGTCGGTAATAAAACGGTCGAAAGCCTGCGTGGCAAGTTCGCTGGCAAACTCTCCACCTTCGCATCCACCCATGCCATCGGCTATAAAGGCGGTGAAACGGGCTTGCGGAGTAAATTCAAAATTCTCTTCATAAGTTTCATCACGATAAAGCCCACCGTTGAGGAGTACCATATCTTCATTATTGGTTCGTACACAGCCCACGTCACTGGCAAGCTGACACTTTAATAATAGATCTGACATATTCTCTGATTATTAATAACACAATTCCTTTTTTATAACCGAAGTTGCTTTCATCCTGAAGCTACTTTCATCCTGAAGCTACTTTCATTCTAAGGTGGATTCCCTCTCATAGCACAAAGCTATTCAACCTTAAAGTCAAGGGTTGCAATGCGGACAACATCACCTATGTTGAACTCAACAGGCACGTTGGGAGAAAGACGTTTACCATTTACAAACGTCCCGTTTGTTGAGTCAAGGTCAACGACTTCCCATTTACCCGAAGGGTTCTTCTGCAAACGGGCATGGCTACCGGAAACATAGCCTTGGGAAGCAAAAGCCGAAACATAATCACCTTGACGACGACCTATCACAGCGCCATCTCCCAACTCCAGACGGATTCTCGCAGCAGAACAAACCAGACGCGTAGGACCCGGCGCTGCAACAACACCCGGGCGCATTGTTTTTTCCGGTTCGAAAGTAGAGGGTGCAGGAGGCTGAACAGGCGATTCCACCGGCTGGGGAGGCACAGAAGCTGCAGGAGAAGGCGTTGGGCTTACAGCAGAAGGCACAGGGTTAGCAGATGTACCCGAAACAGAAGCAACAGGATTGGCAGGCGTACCCGAAACAGCTTGCCCACCCGGCATAGAAGCGGTTCCGGCAGCAGTTCCGGGAAATGTCTTTCCGGCAGTATTGTTACCGGAATTGCCCATTCCAACGGAAGAAGAGGGAGCGCCCGGTTGTTCGACACCACTACCGGAGTCTTTCGCAGAAACCAGTGGCTGCCCACATAGTGTACACCTTTTCCCTTTACCGAACACGCGACACTGCGGGCACATATACAGTTCAACTCCACATTGGTCGCAATAGTAACTATCGCTCTCTATCTCAACTCTGCACTTGGGGCAGTTGACTAATGTACTCATATTCTCTAATTTCTAAGTCTTTAATTGTTTCAGTTAAATTTCGAAAGTTGCCTATAGTTAGCGGAGTCCGCGTAGATTTGTTTTTGTTTATGAGTGCACATGCGCACACGCTGAACTGCAAATTTCCGTAAACTCTAACGGACTATCTCTATTCTCAACAACATAAATAACTTGCCAACCTTCAGTTATCTCATATCTTCAGGTAATAATAAACTGTACTTTGCCGGGTCAAAATCCGGTTTCTCCATCTCATGGCGAAGACGCGAACTCTGATTCTTCTTTATCCGGTCAAAGTAATTATTCACCTCACGGGCATTGGCAAAGTTACGATCACGCCGGTTATACAGGTCAGTGAAATAGGCGCGCATCGCACTTTCTGCTTCAGGAGTAAGAATGAGCTTATCCTTCTTTGCCTTCATCATAAAGATTTGTGCCAATTCATCGGGGTTATAGTCCTCGAAGTGGATTACTTTTGTAAAGCGGGATTCCAAACCGGAATTCGTATCAATCCATTGCCGGATTTCACGCGGATAACCGGCGGCAATGCAAACCATCTTACCTTTATAATCCAGCAACATCGGCAGAATGGTATTCGTAGCTTCCTGTCCAAAGCTATCGCTCATCAATGAATAGGCTTCGTCAATAAACAGCACACCACCCACGGCACGCTTAACAAGCCGCGCTGTCTTCTTTGCCGTCTGACCCTGATAGCCTTCCACCAAATCCTTGCGGGTTACTTCGAGCAACCGGTTACTGGGCAACACTCCCAAAGCATAGAAAATATTCCCCATAATGCGGGCTACAGTAGTCTTCCCCGTACCCGGATTTCCTACAAAAAGATAATGGTCTGCCACTCCCTGGAACTTCTTGCCCATAGCTTCGGCCTTGGCTCGTTCCACCTTGATGTAATCGGCTATTTCCTTCACTTCGCTTTTCACGCTTGCCAATCCGATCAATTGGTTAAGTTCAGCCATACATTCTTCTTCGTCTATCATCTTCGGCGGATCATACGGTATATCTTCCGCTTCAATCGTCAGGTAGGTTTCGCGGGCTAATGTCTGTCCGCCGGCACGCAACTGCGTCAGGCGATTGGCGCGCCGATCCTTGGCTTTACCAAAGAGCTTCACCATTTCGCCGGCATTCCCGAAGTTCTCATCTTTAGAAGTCACCATTTCATCGACAAGTTTAGTCAATACCTCTTCGGCAGAAAGCGTCAGTGTGTTCCCTTTCTTTTGAACAAGGGAACGGAAAATAGAAATCAACTGGTCTGCCGAATAATCATCAATGTGCAAGAAGCTACTGAAGCGGCGGCGGAAACCCGGATTGGCATTATTTACAAATTCATCCATCTCAGCTTTATAACCTGCACAGATTACAACGAATTTACCGGCATCTTTTACCATACGGGTCATTAAAGCTTCTACAGCTTCCACACCTGTTTGATCCTTACTTCCGCCGGCGCTGATTGGCATCAGGGCGTAAGCCTCGTCAATGAAAAGGATTCCTCCCATTGCTTCGTCACAAGCCTTATCCACAAGTTTGGCAGTTTCATTCTGATAGGTACTGATTAAATGTTTGCGCTCCTTTTCCACCACTTTATCGGTAGGCAGCAAGCCGATGGCTTTAAATATTTCACCCAGCTTGCAGGCTATGGTAGTTTTGCCTGTTCCGGGGTTACCGGTCAGGACAATGTGTACAGGAGTTATTTCAGCATCTGCAATTCCCATCTCCATCATTTCCCTATCCATCGCGATTTTATTCGCCAGCGCACGTATCTCCGCTTTCACGCTGTCCATACCGACAAACTCTTCCAGTTCGGCAAGTACGTTGTCGAGGCTCTTGATGTTCTTACTCTCATCTCCTTCGATATCGGCACGGGTCAGCATATACACCATAGACGGGTCGTATCCCGACGAACCTTTCAACTCCAGCAAGCGCACTCCCTGATTCTTGACGGCACGATCGAGGGCATTCCTCACTTCACGGGCATTACCGAAGTTACGCGTACGTGTCAGGTACATTTTAGAAAAGTAATTAGAGACAAAGGCTTCAGCTTCTTCATCCAGCTTCAACTGCTCTTTTTTTACCTGCCTACGGAAGATTTCCGCCAATTCATCGGCTTTATAATCACGGAAGTTCACCGTTTCATTGAAGCGGGAAGCCATTCCGGAATTGGAACTCAGGAACTCTCCCATCTCTTTCGTGTATCCGGCGGCAATGGCAACAAACTGCCCTCGCCGGTCTTCAACCAATTTAAGCAACGTATCAATGGCTTCCTGCCCAAACTGGTCATTATCACCTTGTTTCAGCGTATAGGCTTCATCAATGAAAAGTACCCCGCCCATGGCCATATCGACATACTTCTCTACAGCGAGGGCTGTTTGTCCTACATATCCGGCTACCAGTTCTTTGCGGGAGACTTCTACCAACTGACCTATCGGCAGGACTTCCAGCGAATTAAGGATGTCTGCAAAGATGCGTGCAATAGTCGTTTTCCCTGTTCCGGGATTACCAAGAAACAGAAAATGGTCTTTGACCTCACGCTTAGCGCCTGCACCTTTCCGGTCACGTTCAAAGTCTATCTTATTAATCAGTTTTTGTACGGTAGCCTTGATTTCATCGATGCCGACAAACTCTTCTAACTCCGCCATAATCTCGTCATAATTCTTCTGATGGAATTCCTTGCCGGGAATGTCTTCCGGGATGGCGGCCGAAGCGTTCGGGTCACGTTTAATGGCATTGGCAAATATATCAGCCGCCTTTTTCACAGCCAGGTGCCCGTTGCCAAAGTCGTCTGATTTCTGCCGCATTTCCTGCTTGAATACGCGCTCCAGCTTGGCGTCCGCTCCTTCATCCAACGTAATCCCGTAACGGTTTTTGAGTTCTTGGATACAAATCTGCTTCAACTCCGCCATGCTGAAGTCTTTCAGGTCAAAGTAATATTCAAAACGATTACGGACATCAGGATTGGATATAAGAAACTCTTTGAACGCCGATGAAAGGCCGGAAAGAATAACAATCGGGTCGTTATTCCACTTATCCATGCAACTGAACAGTTTATCGAGTTTATTGACTTCGTTGGCAGCGCCGGAGGGCAAAAGTTTCTGCACATTCTCAATACAGAGGATGCCTCCTTTCAGTTCGGAAGTATTCTTCTCCCATTCTTTGGCAAACTCTTCGTAATCCACCGCATCTACTACCCGCATGGAAGGCTTCTTGATGATGCCACCGGAGTACAATAACTTCTGTAACACCCCTGCCAGTTTTGTTTTGCCGGTTCCGGTATTTCCTGTAATAATCATATCCATACCGAGGCGGATGGAAATGCCGCTGCGCTGCGTACGCAGAGCGAGCGACTCGCAAGTACTTACCAAATCCTGCAACTGGTTTTTTACAGTTTCCATACCTACCAACTCACGCAAGGGTTCGGTAGCTTTTGTTACCACACCGGCGCCGCACCATTTACAGAAGACGGCGTTTTCACGGTTGGGTTTATTACATTTCGGACAGTTCATAATCATTTGCTTTTATCAGTTCTCAACAGCTACTTCTGCTTTCTTGAAGTGGAATGTCACTTGTTTCTTCGTTGTATAATTTTCGTAAGTTCCTTCAATAGTATCCATTTCATCGGTAGTAAATGAGCCATTATACTGACCGTCGAGCGTACCGTTCCGGTTTACGTCATCAAAATGAATGGCATTCGTAACCGTATTCACGTTGCCGATTAGCTCTTCGGTCGTGAGGTTCGTATATTGCACGTGTATAGTAGCTTTCAGCCCTTCGGCACCGGCTTTCGTAATATTCAGTGTGGCATTGCGCCCTTCGAACGTTCCGTTCCATGTACCTTCCAATTTCTGAATCTTTGCATTATTCTGCAGAAAGCGGGAAGCGTCTAATCCAAACGCCGGAGTATATTGCACAAACAAATATGCTAACCCACCTACGACTATCATTGAAAGTATGGAACGGTAAGAGAACTTACGGATGCAGTCTTTCAGATAATCGGCATATTTTATGGATTCACCACCGATTGAAGATTCGAAATGTGTTCCCACGTTCGCCTTATACGTAAAGTGCAATGGCTCCAATCCTGTTTCTTCAAAGCCAGGCTTCAGTAGGTGGGCATGTAATCTCCGCTCAACCGGAAGTCTGAGATAGCAGCCTTTTATCAGATAATAAGCCAACAGAAGCAAAAGTCCCGCCAATATGTAGTGTGCATAAGGCATTATCAGGTTTAATACAAAATAGATGGCATAGTAGACAATCGCTCCTACGATAAAGCCGACAATTGCACTCCCGATAAGATTCTCAAAATCAGAAGTCACAAAAATAAGGATACCGAAGATAATGCCCATGGTGACAATAGCACTCATAGAAAAGCCCGGCAATGGATTCTCCGTAAACGGAAGCCCATAGAAACACAATACCGCCGCAAAGCCGAAGATAGGAATGAAACACAGTATCCCTAATAAAATCCGCATCGAGGTGAGTATTCTGTAACGTGAGCGTACTCTACGGAGATTCTTATCCACAAATTTCGTAGCGATACGGAAATTGGAAACATCCGGATCTTTGCTATCAATATTTTCGATGAATTCGAGATATTTCACCGTTTCCTGCTCATAGGAGAACTTGGGAGACAGGTCTTTTTGCGGATCTTCCTGGAAAAAGACGGTGAGCCAGTCTCTCAGGTATCCATTCTCCAATTCGTTTTTAACTTCCTTCGATGGAATGGACTTCAAATCATTTAAATCGGTTATGTTTTTGTCGCTGCCTTTAAAATAATAGTAAGGTGAAGCGCCAAGTCCTTTAATCGTTTTGAATGTAGCCACTCTCCAATCATAAGGTCCGGCCTTGCGGTCATTATCCTTCGACTTAAAATCGAAACAATAATTTATCCACTCAATCTTATCTTCATATACTCCCTTGGATTTCAGATAAAAATAGAGACGTGAACCTTTCATATCTGACAGCATCCGAAGAATATAAGTGGCATATTCATGATCGGAGTCGTTGTCGGGAGTGTTTTTGTAAATCATCAACTGCCGGTTGATGAACTGTGCTACTTGCGTATGGGTGAAGTAATAGTTACTTGCTGTTTCATCCATTTGTAAGACGAAAGAGACTTTCGGGCTTAAATTATAAAGTACGCCATAAGTGACGGCGGCATCGGATGCACTAAAACCTTTTAGTTGTGTGCGTATCTTTCCTACCAATCCTTTATCACGTGCCGATAGCCAAATCAGGAAGGATTCTTCCGTCAAATCATTCCAAGAGTCTGTGCTCAATGTGTGTTCATACACATAATGTATAATCTCCTCCGGTGTTTTACAGCGTCCGAAATCTCCCTTTTCATCGATTAGTTCATAAGGACGGGAGGGGTCGAGCGTATAAATCAGACGCCACAAGGCTTCGCGTTGACGACCTTTCTTTTTAAATAACGCTACGGTATTATCCGTAAGTTGTTTCAAATCATGTGCATTGAAGAAGAGGAAAAGCGGATCGTTTGAGTTTGCCAATGCTGACTGGTAGCTACTGAAATTTTCAACAAGCGACTGAGCAATTTCTTCGGCAGTAGTTCGGGGACGACCTTTAACATCGTAATAGGGCATGTCCACATCAAGAATATAACAGGCGGCGTACAGTCCGGCAGTTTGATCCTTGGGATAACGTTTTTCTACGATGTCTTCGGTTTCCGCTGCCAATTCAGGACGCTGATTATCATTCAGCCACTTGGTCAGCTTCCCTGTATAGAGGTATTTGATGGCAAGATTCTGATCCTGTCGCATAAAATCGGCCAATTGTTCGGGCGAACGGGCAATCCGGTTCTTACCGGCATCGAATATGATACTGAAACTACGTTTGCTCTCCTCGCCTACAAAATCACTGAACACATCTTCCCCCTGTGCCCAACGTACTATCTCGATGAAACCGCAGCGTTTTTCAGGTTGCGGCACGGTTAACGCTTTTATTAGCTTCAGAGTACGGTCTGATAAATCCGCAGGAAAAGGAAGGTCGCCTGTACGCTTGCGCTTCATAAGCTCAAACTCTCTTTCCTTGAATTCCTTCTCTCCCATCCAAAGACAAAGCAAGACCATACCGAGCGAATAAAAGTCGCTCTTTGTGTCAATCTCTACCATATTTTCGCCGGGAACGGTGTAGTACATTTCGGGAGCTGCATAGATGCGGGTACGGGCTTGGTCAGTACGCGCCACGCCGTTAGCGTCGCATTTCACCGAAATTCCAAAATCACCCAGCAGCACTTGTTTCTGTGTTTCATCGGCAAAGAGGAAATTACCGGGTTTTATATCACGATGGATGAAACCATGTTTATGGCAAAAGTCAATAGCAGAAGCCATTTGTTTGGCTATTTCGCAAAGTGTTTTTTCGTCGCCTCTTAGGTTTACTTTATCCATAGAACCACCTCTGCAATAAGACATTATCTCATAATGCCTCAATTCACCGGAGACACGCGGGTTATCCCACTGACCATGATCAATGATATCCACTAATAATCCGGTGCCTGGAGTTTGTCGGATAATTTCAAGTATCTGATGATTGGGAGGAGGTTCAATGCCCACATAATAGAGTTTAAGGACATATTGCTTCCCTTTATTTTCAACCAAGAAGATTTGGGCTTCTCCCGTACCATCAGATATTACATCTATTACTTTGTAATTCAACCCTTTAATCAGATATTCCGTATCATAAGAACGGGTGATGGCCTCAATTTCTTTTTGTTGTTCGGCACGCAGAGTAGCATTTGTGCCTGATTCCTGACGTAACGTTTTATCCTCACCGCCAGTATGCAACGTTTTGTCGGCGCTTTCCCCGAAACGCAAGGTCTTATCAATATCGGCAGTTGCCGGACGTAAGGTCTTTTCATTATCATCTCCCGGGCGGAGAGCCTTGTCTGCCTCATTGGCACGAAGAGTTTTATCTGCCTTTAGTATCGGACGTAAAGTCTTATCATCATCCGTACTGCCAGGTCGAACTGTTTTATCATTGTCCGTACTGCTGGGACGTAGTGTCTTATCACTATCTATCAAATTGCTCATATTTCATATATTTTGATTAAAACGGCTAAACAAACAAGAGGTGTTAAGTTAGGTTAATCGTCTTGATACTCAAAGGTTTGCGCCATAGTCACGACATCTTCATATTTCCACGTACCTCCTAAATGAGGCTTGGCGCATTCGCTTGGTTGATTATGATGGAAACTACAGTAGTTACAAACCCAATAAGCAGGCGCTTTCGATACAGATTTACGCAGAACGGGCAGCTTCCGCGCCGAATAATAATTCCGTTGCATTTGCGGAGTTACATCTCCTTCGGGACGTAGCCGTGCCATAAGCTGCTGCATTTCCTGTAACTTCTCTTTGTAGGATTGTTTTGCTTCGTCAAGCTCTACCTTCTTCACATTCAAATTAATCTTTGGCCGCGCCAAAACAGGTTCTTCTATCTTTGGCTCAATTTTGGAGGAAGGGATTTCCTTTGCCGAAGCTACACCTGCAAAGAGGTCTTTATATTGTTGTATCAGCTTCTTGTCGGCGTCGCTCAGTTCTACCTGAGGAAGTTCAGGCTCGGCATCCGAGGTACTTTCATCAGCAGTACTTAATATTTGATCTTCCAGTTCGGCAAGCTCCTGAGCCAACACCAGCATTTCCTGAAACACAGGGTCATTCTTGGCTTTCTGCATTTCCTGCATCGCCATCTCATTTAACGGGTGATTGCATTTCCGGCAGAAACTACGAAAGTTCAATGCCTTACAATCAGGACAAACAATGCCCGTACGCGGATTGCCGCAATCGGGACAAAAAGAATCATCCGTTTCCATCGGCGAACCACAGAACGAACATAACTCTGCCTGCAATCCCTGACCGCAATGAGAACATATTTCCCAGTCGGGCTGAACCGAGAGTCCACAACGGGAACAGGAAGTCTCTTTCAACGACATACCGCATTCTTCACAAAATTTATCACCACCGTGACAAGGGGTTCCACAATTGGGGCAACATTTCGGTTGTTCCAACTGGCTTTCAGAAGGTTTCTGCTGTACCTTCACCTGTTGTTGCGACAATGATTGGGAGTGTTGTTCCATAAATATATTCAGATAATAAGTTGGTGTACCTAATTAAAAATCCAAATATATTAATTTATTCGTTCATTTGGTATGTAATTCATAAAAAATATAATAAAATCGTCCTACTACATATCAGCATGAATAATACAGGCTAACTACTACAGCATGAAATGCAGGATAGCTCCCGTGGGACAGATTCATTCATCCCACGGGACGGTTTTTTTTGTCTCGTGAGACGATTTCATTCATCCCACGGGACGGATTTTTTCGTCTCACGAGATGAAATTTCTCGTCCCACGAGACGAATTCTCCCTCCCAGGGTTTCGGTTCTTCGTCACTTTAGGTGCAACTTTAGGTAAATATTGGGAGACATTTTGCAATGCAGTTCCCTTTCTGATATACTGGTTGCAAGATTCTCCTCTA
>QMCD01000430.1_pt1 | contig 30566 bp, 27 predicted proteins | sample 1821841 | NCBI WGS metagenome assembly QMCD01 (sample SAMN01991225, study PRJNA193472) | Termite gut metagenome, whole genome shotgun sequencing project. | isolation source: worker | host: Macrotermes natalensis | reverse complement strand
AGAGTTTTTCCCCGGATTGAGCATAAGATGGACATGATTTCCAATGACATTGAAATTGAGCACTTGAAAGGAATACTTCTTTTTGCATCTTTCAATAATATCCTCGAAAAGATCAGAAAACCTTTTGTCGAAAATGATTTCATCCCGATTGATTTTACATACCACGTGATATGAGGCATAGGGTTTGAGTTGTCTGCGGCGATTACACCTGTTCAGACGATTATGTCTATTCTTCATACGAATGGTATGGCATTGATTTGGGTTTTTGCTTTGGTTTCAGAGAAAAAAGTTGAAATTAAAAAAAATCGCACAGAGGAAGAAATCTTTTTTGCACAGAGGAAGAATTTACACAAAAAAGAATGAATACAACACAGAGGAGACGTGTTTTTTTTGCACAGAGGAAGAATTTACACAAAAAAAGAATGAATACAACACAGAGGAGAAGCATTCTTATATGCTTACACAGAGGATGAATTGCTACACAGAGGAGCATTAAAAACGTTTCCTCTGTGTACCCTGAGTCTGCCGCAAAATGAACCCGAACCATAGGTTCGCAGGTTTTCGCAACAACAAGCTCATGCAGTTTCTTATCAAAAGACCGCAAAACATGCATATTGAGCGGCTGCAATTGCTTCCTCTGTGTTACAAAATTTCAAACTTATTTTTCCGAAAGCTGATGATCCTTTCATCCCTCATTCTGGAAAGTTCAGCCGACATTGCGCTGCGGTCAACACAGAGGTATTGAGCAAGTTCTTCGCGGTCAAAGGGTATCGTAAACTTTTTTGCCGCTCCTCTGTGTAAATCAAAAAAATGCAAGAGCTTTTCCCTTGTCGTTCGCTTTGAAAGAATTTCGATTTTTTGATTCAGCATGATATTTTTCCGGGCAATTATTCCCAGCATGTTTTCAATCAATTTTGCATGAAAAGGACAGGATGTGCTGCACGTTGTGATAATTTTTCGATAATTCATCAGAAGGATTTCCGTGTTTTCTGACGCGATCACGGTAACAGGACTGCGGTCAATTCCCGCACAGGCGAATGTTTCACCAAACAATCTGGAAGCTCCAAGTTCCGCCAGGATGTTCACGCGGCCTTCATCATCGTTTTTTGCTATTTGTACACTGCCGGATATGATGAGCCCGATAAAATGTAGATGATTGCCAGCCAACAAAACAACTTCACCTTTACGGAAAAAGGCTTTTCTTGCCGAAAGACAGTTCAGCATCTTATTAAAATCATTAAAAGCAATTCCGTTAAATAAAGGGATACTTTTTTGCATTTCAAAAAATCTTCTCACAATATATCCTTTTGTTGTATATACAACAAAATAGTTGTTTTTATTATATGAAAATGATGTTATATATGCAAGTCTTCTTTTTATAGATGACAGCATCATAATATTTTCTCAAAAAATATTAGAAAAACAATAAAATTGTTGTATTTACAACATACATATTCTTTTTACAATATTATAATAAACTTGTGAATTTACACTAAATATGATCATTAAGGAGAAAAACAACATGGCAATGTTTTGTTTTCAATGTGAACAGACCGCAAAAGGAACCGGCTGTACTAACGGCGGCATATGCGGAAAAAAGGCGGATACCGCCATCTTACAGGACGCTCTTACTGGAGAACTTATCGGGCTTTCGAGGGCCGCGCAAAATACTAAGCCTGCGGACAGTACCTGCAAAGTCCTTATAGACGGGCTCTTCACTACCATTACCAACGTGAACTTCAACGATGAAACCTTAAACCGATGGATTAAATTAATCAAAGCGGAAAAAGAAAAGCTCATGACTGACAGGAATGATGCCTATGATATGACGCGCCTTTGGGAAGACAACGAAGATATTCGTTCCCTCAAGTCGCTCATCCTGTTCGGGCTCCGAGGCATGGCAGCTTATGCTCATCATGCGTATGTTCTTAGCAAGGCAGATGATGATGTCAACAGCTTTTTCTTTAAGGGTCTTGCCGCCGTCGGTTCGGATTCATCCGCTGATGAACTTTTGGCGCTTGTTATGGAACTCGGCAGTGTCAATTTCAAATGTATGGAGCTGCTCGACGCGGCAAATGCCGGGACCTACGGCCAGCCGGTACCCGTAAAAGTGAGCTGTAATATTGAACCGGGGCCTTTTATCGTTATTTCCGGCCACGATTTGCACGATCTTAAGCTGCTCTTGGAACAAACCGAAGGAAGGGGCATCAATATTTATACCCACGGTGAAATGCTTCCGGCTCACGGCTATCCAGAACTCAAAAAGCACGAACATCTTAAAGGTAACTTCGGTACGGCATGGCAGAATCAGCAAAAGGAATTTGATAATATCCCGGCTCCCATACTGTTCACGACCAACTGCCTCATGCCCGTAAAACCCGGTTATGCCGACCGTGTGTTCACAACATCCGTTGTATCCTATCCCGGACTTGCGCATATAGGCGACGATAAGGATTTTACGCCGCTAATCAGAAAGGCTCTGGAACTTGGCGGTTACACAGAGGAGCGGAAGATGACCGGCATCAACGGCGGCAGCACACTGACCACCGGCTATGCAAAGGACACGGTGCTGTCGGCCTCGGACAAGGTAATCGATGCCGTGAAGTCCGGCGCCATCAAGCATTTCTTCCTTGTGGGAGGCTGTGACGGCGCGAAACCGGGCCGCGGCTATTATACCGATTTTGTGAAGCAAACGCCTAAGGATACCATCATCCTCACATTAGCCTGCGGAAAATACCGCTTCAACGACCTCGATCTTGGGGAAATTGGAGGGCTGCCACGCATCATGGACATGGGGCAGTGCAACGATTCCTACGGCGCAATCCAAGTTGCTGTTGCTTTGTCAAAAGCCTTTAACTGCTCGGTTAACGAACTGCCGCTGTCGATAGTACTTTCCTGGTACGAACAAAAAGCGGTCTGCATCCTTTTGACATTGCTTGCCTTAGGAATCAAGAACATCTATATCGGGCCAAGCCTTCCGGCCTTTATCTCGCCCAATATTCTCAATGTACTTGTCGAGAAGTATAACCTTACGCCGATTTCCACACCGGAAGCCGATCTTAAAAAGATGCTTGGCTGACGAACACAGAGGAAAGGAAGATCATCTTAACACAGAGGAACGAATGATCATCTTTCCTCTGTGCTGTTTAATCGCTGTGTATTAAAAATAATGCCCCATCCCGACATACAGTTCCCGGTGTTTATCATCGGGAAAGCTGCCTGTTTTAATCAATTCACGCATATCGACTCCGAAACTTATTCTAAGATATGCGGAATTGAAATGAAAAGGATACATGGTGAATTCAACACCCGCGGCAAACAGCATATCATCAAAGCTGAATGACCGCTTATGCAAAGGGTCTTGCACGAGGGCCGCGTCGATAAAAGGGGTGATGTGCTGTTCAAAATCAAAAAAGCGCAGTTTCGGGTTGTTAAACCATTTTGAAGGCAAAAAGCGGAAAAGATAAAAGGCTTCCTGCAGGTTTATCGAAAGCATAAAATCGGCGGCCGCGTTTTCGTCCGGTATTCCCCTTAAAATATAACCGGCACTATTATAGGCATTTTGAAACCATTGAGCCCAGCGGATTCTTCCCGAAAACGCGGTATAATCCGTAAATATTTTATGATAAATGCCGGTTACAAAGAGCGCGTTATTCCAGTTCCCGGAGCGGAAATTGTAGGTATTGCTGTTATGGATAAAGGCGGTAAGCCCCTCCCGAAAGTTGCCTTCCCAATCGACTTTGCCGAAATCCAAAGTCTGTTTCATGCTCATTTCAAAACCTCTGCGGCGGGAATCGCCAATATCTCCGCCGTCCGGCCGGTAATTGATGCTGAAATCAAGTTCGGGAGTGTATGTCAATTCGCCAAAATCAAACACTTCCAGTCCTGTGGGAATATTCCAGCGGACCAAGCCTGTGGTATTCATATACCAGATATTGCGGGAATCTTTGCCGCCGGCTGCTTTATCATGCTTGTTCGTCTCTTCCGGCGGCAAAACCGCGGGATTAAATTCTTCATTAATAGAAACGGATTCGTAAAGCCCGAACGTAAGGCTTGTCCTATTGAGAGGAACATCCATCAAGAGGCCGATATGATTATCGTAATAGACGGGAGCGTTTTCCTTGTACTGCAAATTATTCGCAAAATCCAAAGTCCAGATATATCCCCAAAGCTCAAAAGGCAGCAGCAGCTCCGATTCCAGAATAAAGCCGCTGTTTTGCTCTGTGTCCAATTCATATCCGACATCAAGTTCGAGGGGAGCGAGCGTTCCAAAAAAATTATAATCTCTCGTGGAAAGGCTTAATGAAAATCCTTCATTTGAATCGTACTCCGGATAAGGGATGATGATAAGGTTTGATGTATCTTTTACGGAAATAAACATATCTACCGGAATTTGATTATGCTCATCTGCTTCCCCTAAGGTATATTCCAGATTTGATTCCTCAAAGGTACGCAGATTTATCAGGAATTGTTTTTTTTCGGCAATGTATGTTTCCAGATTTTCACTGCCATAGATTATGGTTCCGCTTATTATGTTCCCGGCCGCTTTTATCGCGAAAGGCTTCGTTTTTCCATCAACCTGAATATCAATATTGTTAATTCTATATACCGTTTGATCTTCCGGATACGCGGAATCTTCTTTTTGCCCTCCCGCAAACAGCAGCGCCGGGACAAGTAAAAGAAAGAAAAGTATGTGCTTACGCATTCCCAAGAATTTCCTTTAATACATCAATAGGGACCGCGTCCGAAGATATAATCCGCGCGCCCTCCGCGTCCGGCACGATAAAATTCAGGCGGCCGTTTTTTTTCTTTTTGTCGTTCGTAAGGGCATTCATAAAGGCTGCCGCATCCTGCCCAGGGTAGGGGGAACGGATTTCATAGCCGAAGGATGTAAGGGTTTCAATAATATGATCATGTAGATTTTTATCCGTTATTCCTAACGCAAGCCCTAATTCAGCGGAGCGGGCAAGGCCCCAGGCAACGGCTTCTCCGTGAGTAAGGCTTCCCAGTCCCAAAGAAGATTCCAGGGCATGTCCGAATGTGTGCCCCAGGTTAAGAAGCGCTCTTTGCGTGCCTTTTTCCTGCGGATCGGATTCCACAATGCGGCATTTTATCTCCACGGATGCCGCAATCAATCTTGCCAGGAGTTCCGGCTTTTCCCGAATCCCGTCAGGATTGACGCTTTCCCGGTTTTGCCGAAGATCACGCAGTATATTTCTGTCCCCGATAACAAATGTTTTGATAAGTTCCGCCATCCCGGATTTCCATTCCTTTAAAGGCAGCGTGACAAGGGTTTCCAGGGGCATAAAAATATGTTCCGCCGGATAAAAAGTTCCAACAAGGTTTTTTATCCCGAAAAGATCAAATCCGGTTTTTCCGCCCGCGGCGGCGTCAACCATTCCCAAAAGGCTCGTGGAAACAAGGGAAACCCTGGTTCCCCTCATATAAACCGACGCGGCGAACGCGGCGATATCCGTTACGACCCCGCCTCCGACACCGATAAAAAGACTATCCCGTCCCAATCCGCAGTCTTTAGCTTTTTTCAGGATGCTTTCTACGGAAGCCCAGGTTTTAAACTCTTCTCCCGCGGGAAGAACGGCTATAGGAAGGTTCTTCCCGCCGCATATTTTTTCCGCTATGTAAAGCGTATGCTCGTCACAAATAAGGAGGATTTTTCGAGAATCGTCTCCATCTTCGCCTGTAATATGTCCCAGAGATGGAATATTTCCGGAAATGTCTATCCGGCTGTTGACGCCGGGAAAGCTAAAACAAAAAGAATGGTAAAGAATATGTTCGTCCATGTGTATAACATACCACTTGTTCGATGTTTTAACAACATATTCGGCTTATTTATGCATGATAGGTTCCTCTGTGATGATATTTTTTGATTTGGGAAAAAATTGTTACACAGAGGAAGAATTTTTACACAGAGGAAGAAATTTTGCCGCTGCACAGAGGTACACAGAGGAAAGAATATCCACATATACTTACACAGAGGAGCAGTATCAGCAGACGCAATACACGGTATTATTCCGGAACCAGTAATTACTGTTGTAACCTTAAACCCTCGAAAATGGTTTCTACGGCAAATGGGATTGTTTCAGGATGCTGTCTGCATTTGAGGACAAACCTGGTTTTCCGGTAAAAAATCATGATTCCTATGTGTTGAAAAGTGTATTATATTCCGGTATAGTGTTTTGAGAGGAGTTTTATGACCATACGCAAGACAGGAACATGGTTCTTTTTACTGATGTTTGTTTTCAGCTTGACTTTTCTAAGCGCCCAGGAAGAAAGCCCCGGTGAAAATGAAGAAGACGGTCCGGCTATTGAATCCGATTGGTCCATATTCGATGCCCCTTCATACGAAAGCGGGGATCAGATGTTCGGTGTCGGTCTTGGACTGGTGTTTCCGGTTCTTTTTAGCGGCGGAAATGGTGAAAAAATAGAACATAATCTTAGTCTGGGAGGGACTTTGCTGTTATCGTTTGATTATTTTTTACTTCCCAGTCTGTCTGTCGGTATAGAAGCCAACGGCAGTTTTAATGCGTCCATCGGCGAGAATATGCTTTTCATGGGGCTTTTCGGCCTGAGAGTAACCTATCAATTTGTTTTTCATCCCATCGAAATTCCGATAACGGTCGCCGTAGGTTTGGCTCCTCAAGGGTACTTGGATCAAAATTATTTGGGATTATACGTAAAGCCGTCATTGGGCGTTTTTTGGCGTTTTAATGCCGACTGGTCTTTTGGGATTCATGGAAATTGGTGGTGGCTGCCGGAATGGACGGAAGACGCGTCGAAAACTGTTAACGGTAATTTTGTAACCTTGAGCATTGCGGCACGATATCATTTTTAAAGAGAGTACGAATGAAAAGCATATTTTTACCTGATTTTATGAAAAACAAGACATTACCGGCAGTTTTATTGATTGTGATAATGATATTGACGGTTTTTTCCTGTAAGCAAAGTTCCATTTTTTTCAATATTTCTACTGAAAATCCGCCGAATAAGCCGAAAATTCCCGGAGCTCCTTCAAAAATTGTGGCTATAACAGGAACATCTGCTCATACAGATTTAAATAACAGGCTGTATCTTGCAAGAAAAAGTGTCTATTCCTACAATGAAAGCACAGGCTGGATAAGGATGCCTCGTCAACCGTCTTCCAGCGGCGCAAAAGGAGACATCGTTGATATTGCGGCTGCTGAAACCGCGTTATTTGTCCAGACTATCGATCCTTATGAGCTATGGAAAACCGAAGACGGCGAGAATTGGACTCAAATTCCTAACAGTGTACGCGCGTCTTATCCTACTTTGCAGGGAATTTATGCCGTGAATGATCAGCTGTTTGCGTCGGGAGCAGTCCGGGATGAGTATGGCAGGGAAAATTATGTCCTCTTATGGTACGATAAAGACGGTACCGGCGAATTGGTACCCTTGAAAGGAAATATGGGCGGTGAAGGCCGGCTTACCGGGGCTGTTCATGCCGGTAATTATTATTATCTTGCAATGCTGAATGGAATATATGCCTTGGATGACAGTTCCGTTGCGGAAGGAGTCCTGGAATCGGCGGCATACCTTCCCGGATCAGAAAATAAAGGCATAGTGGGGCTTATTACCGATATTCCTGAGACTAGTCTTCTTGCGGTATGCAACAGTTCCGATAGAGACAGAATCCTCATTGCCGAAGCTAGCGGAAATTCCAGCTCTTTTGCGGAGAAATATAATTCCGATGTCCGTTTCAACAGGGCTTTATCTATAGCAAAAGTTAACGAAAAATATATACTGATGGTAGGCCATGCACCCAGAAGCGGTGATTACAATTACGGTTACAGAGAAATTGTTCTGGAAGATGACGGAACTTTTCCCGATTCCATTGGCAGGTTAAATGTTCCGGGAAGCTTTTCAAATTCTTCTATAACGTATAACGACAAATCCGAAGCCGAATATCAATCATCTTTGGGAAGAGAAGTAGTAACATCAATCATTCAAACTCCATCGGATGTTGATGGGGAAAAAATACTTTTTGCGTCTACCTTCAATAAAGGCCTTTGGTCGTACCGGAACGGCGAATGGAATGCGGAAGAATAAAACGCCGTCAGGTGCGGCATCGGATGATTTATTTTCTTCACCCGAAAAAAAGCGCGCCGACGGGCCGCTTGCCGACCGGATGCGGCCTCAAACGCTCGATGATATTGTCGGTCAGGATCACATTGTAGGACAAGGCCGCCTCTTGAGGCGCGCCATTCAGGCCGATAGGCTTTCATCCGTTATTTTTTACGGGCCGCCCGGCACAGGGAAAACCAGCCTTGCGCGCGTTATTGCCAACACAACGCTCGGTTGTTTTGAAAGCCTTAACGCGGTGCTTGCGGGCATTAAAGATATTCGGGAAGCCATTGACCGCGCCGATGAGAGGCAGAGGCTTTACGGAAAGCGGACCATCCTTTTTGTTGATGAAGTTCACCGCTGGAATAAAGCCCAGCAGGACGCGCTTCTCCCTTGGGTTGAAAACGGTACGGTCATTCTTGTGGGCGCCACCACGGAAAATCCTTTTTTTGAAGTGAACCGCGCCCTCGTAAGCCGGAGCCGTATTTTTCAATTAAAATCCCTTACATCCGATGATCTGAAACGCGCGGCATTAAAAGCCCTTGCGGACAAAGATAGAGGCTACGGCAAATGGAAAGTTGCCTTTGAAGACGGAGCGCTCGAACATCTTGTGGAAGTTGCAAGCGGTGACGCGCGGAGCCTTTTAAACGCCCTGGAACTTGCGGTAGAAACAAGCCCCGAATCATGGCCGCCCGCGGAGGGAGCGGAAATCTTCGTTTCCTTTGAGGCCGCGGAAGAAAGCATACAACGGCGGGCCGTGCTGTATGACCGTGACGGCGATTATCATTTTGATACGATCAGCGCATTCATCAAAAGCATCAGAGGCAGCGACCCCGACGCGGCGCTGTATTGGCTTGCGAAAATGGTCCGCGCCGGCGAAGACCCGTCCTTCATTTTCCGCAGAATGATCATCCTTGCAAGTGAGGATGTGGGCTTGGCGGATCCCAAGGCTTTATCGGTGGTTATTTCCTGCGCCGAATCTTTTGACAGAATCGGCTTTCCCGAAGGGAACTTTCCCCTCTCGCACGCGGCTTTGTATCTTGCCACGGCTCCTAAATCCAATTCCGCGCTTGCGTTTTTTGACGCCCTCAGCGAAGTGGACCGCGAAGACGCGGAAGTGCCGAACCATCTGAAAGACGGAAGCCGCGACAAAGAAGGATTCGGCCACGGTGAGGGCTATGTGTATCCCCATGCCTACCGCGATCATTGGGCGGCTCAGCAGTATCTGCCGTCCAGCCTGAAAGGGAAAACCTTTTATACCCCTTCAATCATAGGATACGAAGGCAGTATCCGGGATGATGTTTTGCGGAAACGGGAACTCCAGGCGGCTATCGTGCTTGGTGAAGCTGATGACGGCGAATTCCTTTCATGGTCGGCGGCATCCAAGGGACGCGAAGGCTGGTTCAAGCGGCTTGAATCAGGCAGAAGCGCGTTGCTTCTTTCCGACAGGGAAACGCTTCTTGGTCAATTCAATCTTGCGCGCCACGACCGCGTTCTTATTCCTCACGCAAACGACGGGCTTTTACTCTGGGAATGCCTTCGCCGCTGCCCGGAAGGTCTTGTCGCGGGACTTGCGGACACAGAGCAGGCTGTATCGGCCCTTAAAACCTACGCTTCCCTGATGGATGAAGTTGAACAGCCGCAATTTGCTGTTCTCGCGCCTGAAATTCTCCCTTTGCCCGAACAGTGCGATGAATGGTTTTCCACCCCGAAATTCGATTACATTATTGCGAGAGAACCCTGGAAAAAAGGATTCGGGGAAAAAGGGGCCGTTGAAGTATTCCGCGAATACGCCGGCCGGGCAAAAAATCTTTCGGATCATATCGCGCTGCTTCAAACGTCTCCGCGCATGGGAGAAAGGATTTCCCGCATTTTAAGCGAAGAATGCGGCGCGGAAAAAGAACTTGTGAAAGTGTTGGAACAAGAAGAAGACGCCTTTTTCAATCAGCAAAGCGATGAAACGCAAAAATCCCGCTGGACATGGGAAGCCGCCGATCTTGAAAAAGCCTTTAGCGGCGCGGGATTTTCTGTCGCGCTCTCGGTAATCGATCAAAAGGAAGAACGGCTTATCACGGAAAGAGATACGAATCTTTGGTTCAACAAAGAAAAATCAAGCTGGGGGGCCTTTATGTCCGGCCGCCTCAAAGAAGATGATTTTAACGCGATTCACGAATTGCTTAAAACCCGCGCGTCTCAAGGGCCGATCTGGTGGAAGTGGAAATCGATTCTGCTCAAAGCGGACGCGTAAGGTTAGAATGTTCGCCAAAACACGGATTTATTTTCCGACAATATCTCCATTATTTTGTTGACTATTGAATCCATAAGCAAGGAAGTCTATCGGGCTATTGTTCTTAATACAAATTGTAATTCGTCTTCGGGCGCTTCGTTTCCTTCAAGCATTATTAGTTTACCTGTTATGTCTTTTATCCATTCCAATTCACTTTTTTTACTTCTCATCTCCATTCCGCCAACTTCATATTTTTTTGCCCATTCTACAAATTCTTTATGGATTTGATGCATATCATTTCCGGGATTTATTCTGTCTCCGTATCTTTGCTTTTCCCGCGCAAGCAAACGCTGTATTCTAATATCCTGTTCCGCATATTTGTATATTACTATATCCAATAAATTTTTTATTGAATCACCCCATTTTAAAACGGAACCGCTTAACACCAAAGAATCATTATTTTTAAATATTTCTTGTAACATTTCTATTCGTTCATGTAATTCTCTTTTTTGAGTAAACGGCGGATCGGTTTTTATCCAGAAAATATCATCGGAATCGTACCAAGGTATTTTATACTCTTTTGCTATTAATTTCCCCAAAGTTGTTGTTCCGGAACATGATGGTCCCAATAAATGTATTTTCATTCTATTCCCATAAATAAAAAATACAATAACAGCTCCATGAAATTGCTTAACCGAACTTTTTCTTCAAAGCCTCATTCACCAAGGGCGGGACCATAGATGACACGTCTCCGCCGAAAGAAGCAAGTTCTTTAATCGATGAAGACCTCACGACAAAATATTCAGGATCGGTTGCCATGAACAGGGTTTCAATGTTTGCGTCCTGTGCCTTGTTCATCATGGAAACTTCAAACTCATAAGAAAAGTCTCCCATTCCGCGGACCCCGCGCACGATAAGCCTTATATCGCGCTTCTTGATAAAATCGACAATCAGCGATTCGCATACGGCAACAGATACATTATTCCAAGGCTTAATCAATTCCTCCACCATGGCAATCCGTTCTTCCGCGGGGAAAAGATATTTCTTTTGACGGTTTTCTGCAATCACGATGACCAATTCATCAAAAATTGATGCCGCCCTCTCGATAATGTTAAGATGTCCGAATGTTACAGGATCAAAGGATCCGGGAAACGCCGCCTTTTGCATACTTACACCATAAACTGAAAACATTTTTTTGTAAATCGAAACAACGCGAAACTTTGGGAAGTATTTTTCCTTTTTTCAATTGAATAACTCAAAAACAATAGGTAAATGTGATTCCCGCGTCCCACACTTGATATTCCGCTCCCGCCAAGGATATGCTAATAAGATGATTACCGGTATTATTATAAGCGTAAGCATCCCCCTTTGAATTGTCTATGTAACGGTATGACGTTTTCAGATTCAGTTTTATATTCCGGGTAAATGAAAATGTAAGGCTTAAGGCGGGTTCAAGCATATAACCTTGGGAAACCTCATCATAAAACCGAATCCCTAATCCCCCATAATTTTCTCTTTGATAATGATTATCTTTGGCATACACCAAAATCAAAGGGCTGAACAAAAAACGTCCCTCAACAGTAAATCTTTCCAAAAAAGAATACTGTACGGACATGCCAAAAGAACCGATTATCCAATCTTGGGAATATCCGACTACAGAACCATAAGAAGGTGTTTTCGGCAGAGATTCATCCCACACATTTGCATTATTGTCTTTGGCGTACTGGGTATATCCGTCTTGCGCGGTCCATTGGTAGTGCATGTAATGGAAGCCCAAAAGCGGCGTAACAACGATCCCCGTAGAAAAAACGGGAATGGAAAATCCCAAAGACGCGTCAAATAACAAGGCGGAATTGGTAATATTGTCATGTTTGGAAAAATGGGTAAGTTCTCCGAATATCAGATCCCAATCCCTATCTTCTATGAAACCGGTGTTTGCCGGAATCCCGGTTTTTATCCCCAGTTCGGCATAAAATCCCGGTTTTGACGCGGGATCTCGCCGTGAAAATTCCACAGAGGAACCCCAGTAAAAAAGAGGTTTCATATCCCAGCGAAGTTCGCTGAGCAGAGCTGAACTCGTCCGGTACACAAGTTCAAAGGAAGTTCCGTAAAGCATACCTGCCGAAGCGTTTATGCTGAATTGATAATCGGAATCTTTTTCTGATTGTTCGTTATCCGTTTCGCCGAACAATACGGATGTTGAAAAGCATATAAGCAGCGTGATAAAAAAGCGTTTTAGCAAGAGCGTCTTTTTCATGTGTTTTATGTCCTCTTTACCGATTTCAATAATGAGTCAAGGCTGATTTCAGTCCAAACCGGTCTTCCGTGCGGGCAGCGGGGGTCACTCAGGTTGAGGGCTTCTTCCGCGAGGGAAAGCGCCGCGTCAGCGTCAAGGTAATCGCCGTCTTTAATTGCCGCGTGACAGGCGAGCGTTGCGGCCCAGCGGCGCGCCATATCTTCGTGAGCGCTGCGCAGACCAAGAATTTCTTCCACGGTTTTTTGATCGTTCATTTTCCATGCGGCAGGCAGCGCTTCGATCTGCCAGGTATGGCGCCCGCTTTTTGCAATAACAAGCCCCAGCGCCGCAAAATCCGCAAGATGGTTTTCAAGAAAGGCGTCATCTTCATCGCTTTCGGTTTCAAAGGGGATGGGGGCAAGCAGTTCCTGTTTTTGAATCGGTCCTTCCATAAAGCGGTTGAATAAAATCCTTTCGTGAGCGGCATGTTGATCGATAAGATAGAGCGTTTCATCTTTTTCTACAACGATGAAAAGATCGAAGACCCTGCCGCGGTATTTCACAGACGAACTTTGATATGAAGCCGTTTCCGCGACGTACTCCGCCTGATGCGGTACAACTTTCCGCGGCGGCTCGATAAATTCACCTTCTTTTTTCAAAAAGGCTTCCATGAGGGAACGTCTGTCAATCTCATCATAAAACGGAGATTTTCTTTCCTCTGTGTAATATGATGAAGCGCCGTGCCGTGATTTGGAAGCATCGTTTTTCGATTCAGAAAAATTAAACTCAAAAGTCCGCGCGCCGGAAGGCTTCCTCTGTGCAAGAGTAATTCCCAGATGATGCATAAAGTTCTTCAAACTGCTTGTGATAAGATGATGAATCGCGCCGCCGTCCTTAAAGCGCGCTTCCCGCTTTGCCGGATGAATATTAAAATCCGCAAGAGCGGGATCGATCTTGATATACACCGCGCCGACAGGATGCGTTCCATTGGGAAACCAGCCTTCAACGCCGTATTCCAAGGCCTGAATGAACGCAAACGCGTCTATCCTTCTGCCGTTAGCGATGATAAACTGCTGCCTTCGATCCCGGCGCGAAAGTTCCGGTCCTCCAATTACAATATTAATAGAAAAACCTTCTCCCGCGGCCTGTATTTCATGCAAAAAAGATAATTCGTTTTGTTCAAGAATAGCCGTTCCGAAACGTTCTTTTAGAGAGGATGCGGCTGGCAAAAACAATTTCAGTTTGCCGTCTTGAATAAAGCGAAATGTAATTTCAGGATAGGCAAGTGCTTTGTCAATAAGCGCCTGTTTGCAGAGGTTCGCCTCCGTGCCGTCCCGCTTTAAAAAGCGTTTCCTGGCCGGAATCGCGTCGAAAAGACCGGAAGCCCTAACCGTGCTTCCCCTTGTATGATGAGCCGCTGTGATGTCCGCGTCAAGTTTTCCGGGGAATATCTCCAGTTTAAAGGCTTCCCGCCCGTCTTGACTCGTGATGATCTCCAAATGAGATACGGCCGCCGCCGCGGACAAGGCTTCTCCTCGGAAACCCAGGCTTAGGGCATGGTTTAAATCTTCTACTGTGCGGATTTTGCTTGTGGCGTGAGTCTGCCAGCAGAGGGCTAAATCATCACGGGACATGCCGCATCCGTCGTCGGTAAGGGAGAGCAATTTCGCGCCGCCGCCTTCAATCTCAAGGGAAATGTTTTTCGCGCCCGCGTCGATAGCGTTATCGATAAATTCCCTTGCAAGAGCCGCGGGCCGGTCAACAACTTCCCCCGCCGCGATTTTCCGCGCTTCACTTGGGGAAAGAATTTCAATGCGATTGAAAACCATCGTTTTTCTCCGGCTGCTTAAATCTTTTTCAAAAGATTTTCCCAAAACTAACCGAGTTGAGGGAAAATCTCAATCGTCAAACAAAGATAATTCGGGCTTTTCATCGGCTTTTGCGCCTGGATCATTCATGAGTATTTCGATGCGGCTTTCCGTTTTTTCCAGTTCCTTTTCCAAAGACCGGGCGAGCTTAATGCCTTCTTCAAAGGCTTTGAGGGCTTCATCAAGGGGAATATCGCTTTGCCGAATTTTTCCTCCCAGATCTTCTAAGCGTTCAAGTCTTTCTTCAAAATTTTTCATCGATTACCTCTATAATAACCGCATGAGCGGTCATGCAAATCGAAGTCACCGCAAGCAGTGACACTGTCTTCATCCTCTTTATATATCAGTATATTTCGGAAAATACAATAGAAAAGAAATCTGCTTTCATTTTTTTGCGGTATCCTTCATGCGGTCTTCCACTAATTTTACATGTTCATGTATGACCTTATTTACCGCTTTTTCAATATCGTTTAAAACAGTTTTCTGCATTTCTTTCAGGGATTTTGGAGGGATAGGCCGCATTGAAAAGAGTTCCGGCGGATCAATTTGCAATGCCTCAGCGATACGTTCCAGCATGGACAGTGATGGAGTCTTACGTTCCAATTCTATCATCGCAATATAGTGAGTCGATGTGTCTACCCGTTCCGCCAGGACTGCCTGAGAAATACCGAGGATGCGCCTTTGTTCTTTCATGTTATTGGCAATCAATTTCTTAAGACTCGTCATTAATTGTCCTATTTGGTAGATTGTGTTTAAATATTTGATCAAAAATATATAATTTTAATGCATCCCTTCGTAATTTGATATACTTTCTTATTCAAAAAACACAGTTTTTCTCAAAATCTTTAACCGAACAATAATTATCATAATTGACTGTCTGACATTGGCAATTTCCTGTATGGAAATTGATCCGTTAAAATTTTCCTTACAGGAAATTGCGTATTTTTGAAGAAATAAATAAAGTAAATAACACATAGAACTGTATCGTATGAGTTTTTCAAAATGTCAGATTTTGAAAAAGTAACCTTGGATTTAACAGGAAAAACGATCAAATGATTTATAAAACTACCCCCAAAACGGCAGGGAATTTAAGGGATACATAATATGAAAAGAGTCAAGGGCAAAATTTCCGCATCGATGATGTGCGCAGGGTTGGATAAAATAGTCAGTTATTTAACAGTGTTTAAAGATATAAATTTAGAGTTATTGCATCTCGACATAATGGATGGAAGCTTTGTACCGAACTTTGCAATAGGTACTGACTTTGCAAGAAATTTAAGAGCTTTATCAAACATTATTTTTGATTATCATTTTTTGGTGAAGAATCCATTGGAAAAAATGGCATGGTTTGAAATAAAAGAAGGCGACCAAGTATCTTTTCATTATGAAGGAAATGATAAAATTCAAGAGTGCTTGGATTTTTTAACAATAAAAAAGGCAAAAATATATATTACCATTAACCCCGAAACCGATTTTATGTGCTTAGATAAATTTTTAGATCAGATAGACGGCATTGTGGTTATGACAGTATATCCAGGCTTTGCTGGGAAAAAAATAGTTCCGGCAACAATTGAAAAAGTAAAGTCTTTAAAAAAACATTTGATAACTTCCAGAAAAGAAGATATTGAAATTGAAGTAGATGGAAATATTTCGATAGAAAATGCAAAAAAATTATATGACGCGGGGGCGACAATCTTTGTAGCAGGTTCATCAAGTATCTTTAATTCAGATGAACATACAATCTCTGAAAGAATAGAGAATATGAGAAGAGCAATCGGTTGGGAATGAAGAGGTATAGATAATGAAGAAGAAAATTCTAATGAGATCTGGATGTACTCCATGGGATGGATTTACAGCTGGATATTGTTTGAAGAAAGACTTTTTAGGAACAAATTCAGGAAATTTGCTTTATGCTTATAGTTTATTTAGGAATTTAACCACTAAAAATGTTGAAATCGTGTCAAATTATTATGAACTTCCAAAAGATGCAGATTATGTCAATGAAACGTATGATGGATTTATTATTCCTCTTGCAGATGCTTTTCGTACGGATTATGTACGCATATTAAAGCAAATGACAGATTTAATTAATAAATTAAAAATACCTGTTTATGTGATAGGTGTAGGAATAAGAGCACCATATGAGCCAAAACTTAATGAAGGCTTTCCTTTTGACAATGAAGTAAGAAATTTTGTTAAAGCAGTACTTAAACGATCAAACATAGTTGGAGTAAGAGGAGAAATAACTGCACAATATTTAAATAGGTTAGGATTTAAAGAAGGAGTAGATCACGAAGTAATTGGCTGTCCTTCTATGTATTCATTTGGGAGAAGTTTAAAAATTCGAGAACTAAATATTTCAAAAGATTCTTTGATTTGTACAAACTATTCGGACACCACACCAAAGAATACATTAGATTTTTTACAAAATTTACATAACTTTTATAATACATGTTTTATCCCACAAAACACATCAGAGTTAAAGATCATGTATGCAGGGAAATCATGGAAGAACAATAAATCAGTAAACAAATACCCGTTAAACTTGTCTAATTATGAATATATATCTGGAAATTCAAAATTTTTTGTGAATGTACCAATGTGGGTAAAATATATGAAAACTGCAAGTTTAAGTATAGGTACAAGATTACATGGAAATATTGTAGCAGTGCTTGCAGGAACGCCAAGTATTATGATACCTAAAGATGCTAGAATGAGAGAATTAGCTTCAGTTCATGATTTTACAAGAATTTTACCGGATGAAATATCTCCCGATAGTAATTTAGATGAGATTATAAGTAACGTAGATTTTCATTCTGTTGAGAAAAAGCATCATAAAAATTTTGATAATTTTATCGACTTTTTAAACAAGATTAATATTGATCACATTTATAATTATGATGATAAAATAACCATTTTTGACGAATTAATGAAAGATGTTAATCAACCTAAACCGCTTAGGCCAATTACGGTATGCAATCCTGAAGAAATAGCCAGAAGATTAGTTGAATTTGATAAAATAAACGGAGAAAAAGATAAAAAAAAATGAATTACGGCGTAATCTTAGCAAGCGGTATTGGAACAAGAATGAATTCGCCAATCCCAAAACAATTTATGGAAATAGAAAGTGTTCCAATTATAATATATACCATTAGATCAATGCTGAAAGTTTCTCGTTTTGATTACGTCTATGTGGTAGTTAAAAATGACTATGTCGGTTATATGCAGGAATTGATAACAAAACATATTGATGACAAGAAAGATAAAAATAGATTAAGAATAGTTGAAGGCGGTGTGAAGAGAATCGACAGTATATATAATGTTACAAATGCAATTTTTACAGAGAATGATGTAACTAATGACGATATTATTGTTATTCACGATGCCGTGAGGCCTTTTGTCCCAGAAAGAGTATTACATGACAGTATTGATGGCGCATTGATGTATAATGCTGTTGTTGCGGTAATTCCTGTGGTTGATACAATAATCTGTTCAGAAGACGGACAACAGGCAAAGTCTATACCTGTCAGGTCATCATTTTTTTTTGGACAATCACCAGATAGTTTTCGTTTAAAATATTTTAAAGATTTATTGTTGCAATTAACTGAAGAGCAAAAGAAAACAATAACTGGTACTTCTCAAATATGTTCTTATAATAATCAAATACTGCATCTGATTAGAGGAGACGAAATTAATTTTAAAATAACAACTGTTGAAGATATAAATAGAGCGAGAGTTTTTGTGCAAGAGCTTCAAAAGGAAAATAAGAATACACAGTTTCTCTTGAAGGATTTTTAAAAGGTAAACCATAGCTTTACAAAAAGGAAATTGTTTTATGAAGTCATTGAGTATGATTGATACTAAAATGAACGCATTAGTACTCCATGATGTAGGACAGTTGGAGTATCAAAAAGTAGATATAAAAAAATTAAATTCCAGTTCTGTTTTAGTACAGATTAAAGCAAGCGGAATATGTTCCAGTGACATTGAAAGAATTTTTCTCACAGGGACCTATGGCTTTCCCATCATTCCTGGTCATGAATTTTCTGGAAAAATTGCGGCAATTGGCGATAATGTCAGTGAAGATCTATTAGGAAAAAGAACTTGTGTATTTCCCCTGTTGCCATGTAAAAAATGTAAAGCATGCAAAATGGAAGAGTATGCGCAATGTTCAAATTATAATTACTTTGGTTCAAGATGCGATGGCGGTTTCGCAGAATACCTCGTTGTTCCTGTTTGGAATTTAATCCCCTTTAATGATGATATTGATTTTGATATTGCAGCGCTTTGTGAACCAACTGCAGTAAGTTTGCACGCTGTAAACGGGAGTAAAGTAAAAGCAAATGATAATGTGCTGGTAATAGGAACAGGAACAATCGGCTTTTTAATAGCTATGATTCTAAAATCAAAAGGTGGAAATGTAACAGTGTGCGGAAGAAGTGAACAAAAATTACAATTTGCTAAAGAACATGGGTTTAGTGTTTTAAGTAATGACAGTAATTTTGAGAATTCAGACTTTGATATATGTTTCGAAGCGGTTGGAAATAGTAATTCTATCCAAAATGCGATTAAAGCAGTGGGGGATTTTGGGAAGGTTATATTAGTTGGCAATCCTAAGAATGATATTTGTTTAGAAAAAAATACGTATTGGAAAATTTTGAGAAAACAGATAAGCATAGCAGGAACATGGAATTCAAGTTTTAATTCTCATACAAATGATTGGAAACAGGCGTTACAGATATTGCAAGAAAATAAAAATTTTGCAAGGAACCTGATAACTCATCATTTTAAATTGGAAGAATATCATAAAGCTTTTGAAACCTTGCAAGATACTAAAGTCTTTAGTGTAAAAGTAATGTTTGAAATGTAATCCAGGAGAAATGTTAAATGAGTAAGATTAAGAATATAGCGAGAAAGATATTGGGCAAAAAAATCTCTTCTGCTATTCATCAAGCAAGAATAACAATAGAAACAAAAACAAAAAAACCATCTTCAAGATTCCGGCAGTGGTTTTTCTTGAAAATATTTCTGCCTAACCTGTATCGTCTTTTCTCGATAAGAAAAGTAAAACAAAACAAAATTGTGTTTATTGAATATCAATATGATTATATCTCAAATAGTTATTCGTTATTATTGAATGAGCTGAAAAAAAATTATTCATTTGAAATAGTACCTGTTTTTTTAGAGATGAGATCATTATCGGGACGTTTTAAACGAACAGTAAAAATGTGTTTCGTTATTTCAAATGCAAAATATATTTTTTTAAGTGATGGGTTTCTTACCTTTCATTGTCTCCCGATTAGAAAAGAAACTATCACCACGAATGTTTTCCATGCTTGCGGCGCTTTTAAAAGGTTTGGCTATGCAATTCTTGATGGAAAATTCGGTGCATCGGAATATGAAAAAAAACATTTCCCCATGTATCAAAATATAACATATGCTCCAGTATCTTCAAACAATGTTCTGGTAACTGAACCTTATATCTCCGCATTTGGCGTAGAGAAAAAACCAAATGTTATAAGGGGAGATATAGGAGTCTCGCGTACAGATATATTCTTTGATAAAAGTAAAATAGACAATGCTTATGAAAAACTTTATTTGAAATATCCGCAAGTTAAGGGCAAAAAGATTTTACTTTATGCACCGACCTTCCGCGGCAATAATCAGAGGAACGCAAAAATTCCTAATGCCCTGAATATTGAAATAATGTTTAATCAGTTATCGGATGAATGGATTTTATTGATAAAACATCATCCCTTGGCAACAGACAGACAAGTTATAAATCCAAAACATAAAAGTTTCGCTTTTGATGTAAGTTTAACCATGAACATTGAAGATGTAATAATGGTTAGTGATCTTTGTGTATCGGATTACTCGTCTCTGATTTTTGAATATTCCTTATTTTTACGTCCTATGATTTTCTTTCCGTATGATTTAGACGATTACTACAATAATAGAGGCTTTTTCCATGATTATAATACATTTGCACCAGGACCGATATGTCAAACGAATCGTCAGATGATTGATCGTGTTAAAACAATTGATTCCTGGTTTGATGTAAATGTCATCAAAGATTTTAGAGAAAAATTCATGTCTTCCTGCGATGGGAAAGCAACCAAACGGCTGATGAATCTTGTTTTTGGAGAAGCTCTTGCGGAAAATCGCCGTGATGTTCCGTTATCTGATGAAGAAATTGCTGCAATTGCTCCTGTTGGTTCTATAAATACGAATCAAGAAATCATAATTAAAGATGTTTCTTTAGAGGAAGAGAAAGATGATAGATTTACAATAGCATATTTACCAAATACCAAAACTAACAGTTTCTGGAATCCGGATTATACATACCTTAGTGAGGAACTGTCATCATTCTGTTCTATTGTTACTAATCATACTTTTAAATTTTCTATGTTTGAAGAGAAACTTATAAAATCTTCAAAACGATCAAATAATGATTTAATAAATATCGCCGAATTGGTTATTACAAATAATAAGCATTTGAGCCGTGAGTTAGCTGCAAAAGGAAAACCGGTTATCCTTCTTCTTGCCACTGATGCAAAAGCCGAACTGCATAATTGGTGTCCGATATGCTATGATACTTTTTCGTTGGTAAGTAAAATTCGAAAGATGCTGAATATATCAAAGAATAGAATTACGATAGCATACATACCAAACACTAAAGCTGGTAGTTTTTGGAATCCGGATTATAAATATCTCACTGAAGAATTGATGCCATCATGTTTTGTTGTTGCAAATAATATCTTTAATTTTTCATTTGTTACAAATCATATTTTTAAATTTTCCAGGTTTGAAGAGCAGCTCATAAAATCTTCAAAACGATCAAATAATGATTTAGGAAATATATCTGATTTAATTATCACAAATGATAACGATTTTAGCCGTAAATTAACTGCTAAAGGAAAGTCGGTTATCCTTCTTCTTGCCGCTGATGCAAAAGCCGAAGTTCATAATTGGTGTCCAATATGCTATGATACCGTTTCGCTGGTGAAAGAGATCAAACAGTCTTTACCAGAAATCATAACAAAGGATGTATCTTTAGACAAAGAAGATGTATTTTTAGAGGAAGAAGATATGTCTTTTGAGAAAGAAGATGTGTCTTTTGAAAAAGAGTTTGATGATAGAATTACTATAGCATATTTGCCAAACACCAAAACAAATAGTTTTTGGGATCCGGATTATACATACCTTACCGGGGAATTGTCATCATGCTGTTCTATTGTTACAAATCACACTTTTAAATTTTCCATGTATGAAAAGCAGCTCATGAAATCTTCAAAACGGTCAAATAATGATTTGGTAAATATCGCCGAATTGGTTATTACAAATAATAAGCATTTGAGCCGTGAGTTAGCTGCAAAAGGAAAACCAGTTGTTCTTCTACTTGCCGCCATCGAAGACAAAGAGCTGCATGATTGGTGTCCCATTTGTTACGATAGTGTTTCATTGGTGAATGAGATAAAAAAATCTTTGGAAAAAACTATAACGATGTATGAGAATAAAATTACTATAGCATACATACCAAACATTAAAACAAATAGTTTTTGGGATCCGGATTATACATACCTTACCGGGGAACTGTCATCATGCTGTTCTATTCTTACAAATCACAATTTTAAATTTTCCATGTTTGAAGAGCGACTCATGAAATCTTCAAAACGGTCAAATAATGATTTAGCAAATATCGCCGAATTGGTTATTACAAATAATAAACATTTAAGCCGTGAGTTAGTTGCTAAAGGAAAACCAGTTGTTCTTCTTCTTGCCGCCATCGAAGACAAAGATCTGCATGATTGGTGTCCGGTTTGCTATGATAGTGTTTCGTTGGTGAAGGAGATTAAATATAAGCGCATAAGGATGGAAAATTGTGAAGAATAGTAATAAAGAAAGACTCATATATAAAATGAAGATTATTAATCTTCTTGGGGGAAATATTTCTAATTATTTCGAAAAAAAAGAAATACATTTCCTAACGCTTGTTGGTGATTCGGATCTTATAAAACATGTTATTCTTGATTTACATTATGCTGATAAAATTTTTGTGTCCGAGGCTTTTTCCGATCACAACGAGTATCGTCCTTTATCAGCTGTTTCAATCTATACATCAATAAAGATTTTCAATAAATCAGTCAAGGGTAATAGCGATGCTGTTTTGATTTGTGATTCAGAAATAGATTCTCTTTATAAGAAAAAGATTTTTAAGATAAAAAAATCTATTTTTAACTTGTCAGAAATCGTGGATGACTTATTTTGGGACTATCTTTTGTATAGACCACTGCTTCAATTCAGAAAGAATAATAATATCCCTATAGTTTTATATTTCTTTCCAAGGGTAACGAAGGTTGACAACCGATCAGATAATGAAAACAGACTGATACAAAATGCTACTACAATTGCTAAAGTGAGAACTGAATTAAAAAAGGGACTTCTCAATGAGATTCCTGAAGCGTTAAAAAACCAATCACTTACTGTAGAGCAGGCCAATGAGATAACATCAGCTCATTCTAAAGTTAAGATTAATGGTATTATTACTTCGGCTGATAAACAATCACAATATGTAAATGTTTTTAATGGTGCTAGAAGAACATTTTATCAACCTGATGAATATGATGGAACAATTTATTTTTTTGGAAATAGTCGAGTTTTTGGCATTGGTGCTGAAGATAAAGATACCATAGAAAGTCATTTTCAGTATTTGTTGAATTACTATATTGAACAAAATAATATTTCTCGTAGGCTTGTTGTAAATCAGGCAAATGTAACAGGAAGAAATTTCTTTAAAATGTTTCCTCTCATGAATTCCATTAATTTTCAAACAAATGATATTATAATTGTTCCTGGACACAATAAGAAATTGGCTCGTAAATATGGATTTATAATTTGTCATCCACAATCAGCATTTAATCGCCCTCATGATATGGGGGAAGTGTTCATTGATACTGAGTGTCATTTGAATTCTAAAGGAAATAAAAAGGTTGCAGAATGTCTTCTAGAAACATTTTTAGAAAATGATCTATTGTCGGGTAATTATCAAAATGAAAATATGTCAGATTTAGATAATGAATTTCCTGTTGAAAATGAAAACGAGTATAGTGTGTTATTAAATAATTACAAAACGACGCTTTCTCAAATACGAAAACAAACATTGGAAGAAATAGGTTCAATTGTGATGAACTGCAATCCGTTTACCTTGGGACATCGATACTTAATAGAATATGCTGCGAATAAGGTTAAACATCTTTTTATTTTTATAGTTGAAGAAGATAAATCTTTTTTCTCCTTTGTAGACAGATTTGAACTTGTCAAAGCTGGAATCGCAGATATAAAAAATGTAACGGTGTTGCCGAGCGGACAGTTTATCATATCTTCTTTAACCTTTGGAGATTATTTTGATAAGACGGAAATTCAAGACAAGGTAATAGACCCTTCGAATGATGTTGAATTATTTGCCAAAGAAATAGCACCTTCTTTGGGGATAACAATTCGTTTTGCTGGTGAAGAACCGTTGGATAACATAACACGGCAATACAATGATGTGATGCGGCGAATTTTACCAAAATATGACATAGAATTTGAAGTCATTCCACGTAAAGAAAGCAATGGGGAAGTTATCTCTGCAAGCAGAGTGCGAAAATTGCTTGAAACAAAAGATTTTGAATCGATTGCGAGGATTGTACCGGAATCGACATTGACTTATCTTAAAGCGCGGTTTAGCTAAATTACAGGACGGGGAATCTGTTATAAAAGAAACCATAATTAACCAAGCCATACATATGGAATATAAAAATGAACAAAAGACAATTCTACGATAAAATAATACAAATTTTAAATTTGATATTTCATATTTTCTCAGTAAAGAAAAAATGGGTATTATTTTTTTCGTATGCCGGAGATGTTTTAGTCAGTAATTTAGCATGTATGTATGACATCATTCCTGAAAGCGAATATAAAAAAATTGTTCTTTTCGGATCTTCCTTAACTGCAAAAAAAAATTTTTTTGAAATAATAAAAACAGTTTACTATATGTCTGTATCAAAATATATATTTTTAGATGATTATTTCAGAATTGTAAATTTGCTGCATCCAAGAAAGATTCAACAAATTATTCAATTATGGCATGGTTCGGGAGCGTTTAAAAAAATTGGATACAGCAGAATCGATAGAAACAAAAAAAGTGAAACGAAAGACTATTCTAATCACAGGAACTATACAAAAACTATTGTTAGTTCAGAGAGTGTGCGTGAGTTTATCGCGGAAGGGTTTGGAATGGACATTCAAGATGTATCGGCAACAGGATGTCCCAAAACAGATGTGTTTTTTAATAAAACATGTAAAAAGGAAATAAAAGAAAAAATATACAGAAAATATCCTTTTCTTAAAAGGAAAAAAATCATTTTATTTGCACCAACTTATAGAGGTACAAAACGAAATAAGGCATATTTTAATTATGCTTCATTAGATTTAGAGGCTTTGTATAATAAATTTAAAGAAAATTATATATTTATCTTTAAATGGCATCCTGCAATTTATAAAAAAATAATCGAAGAAAAAAAACATTTTGACTTTTCCGAATACAGCAATTTTTATTTTGATTTATCAGATTATAAAGACATAAATGAATTGTTATTTGTGACGGATGTTTTGGTAACGGATTATTCTTCCGTAATATTTGAATATGCATTATTAAAAAAGCCGATTGTATATTTTGTACCAGATTTAGCTGAATATATTGATAATAGAGGCTTGTATTTTCCATTTGATGAGTATGTTTATGGAGAAATTGCGGAAACATCCCAAGAATTGCTGTCAGCCATAGAGAAAGAAGACTTGATGTTAAACAAAAGAGAAAAGTTTTTAAAAACATTTATGAATAAATGTGATGGTAATTCAACAAAAAAAGTATATGATCTGGTGTTCTGTAAAAATGCAAGAAAATCCTAAAAATGAAATTTTTAGAAGTTCCTTCAAACAGAGATATTTTCCTCTTCTTTTAGCACAGATTCCGCGGCAGCATGAATAATGCCTTCGCTGAGGCGGATCACGAGTTTATCGCCTTGTTCCGCGTCCCGGTAACTGCGGATAATCTTTCCGGTACGCTGATTCGTCACGACAGAAAACCCCCTTTCCATAATGCTGTAGGGATTTCCCGCTTCAAGGGCGGTAAAGGCAAGAGCAAGCCGGTGTTTCAAGGCGGAAAGTTTTTCGTTAAAGACTGAAACAAGATTTTCCTTTGCGTCATCAAAACGGATAAGGCGCGGCTGCAAAATAGAACGGAACTGATATTCCATATTTTCGCGGCTGAAAGGTTTTAAAAGAATCCGGTTCATTTTGATTCTATGTAACATATATCCATGAAGATCGCTCTGCCATTGGATGATGCTCTGCCGGACTTCTTCCCGGTTTCCGCTCACAAGTTCCGCCGCGGCCGAGGGAGTCGGAGCTCTAAGATCCGCCGCAAAATCGCTCAAAGCCCAATCAATTTCATGCCCCACCGCGCTGATAATCGGAATCTTCGACGCGGCAGCTGCCCGCACGACCGATTCTTCCGAAAAGGGGAGAAGGTCTTCGAGCGAACCGCCTCCGCGGCCCAAGATGATGACATCGGCAAGATGCCACTCGTTAGCCTGTTCTATCCGCCGCGCGATGATGGGAGCGGCTTCTGCCCCCTGAACAGGGGCCGGAAGGATAACCGTATGAATACCCGGAGCCCGCCGCGCAAGCACATTGAGGATGTCCCGAACCGCGGCCCCGGTAGGAGAACTGATCACGGCAACACGGTCCGGAAATGCCGGGATAGACTGCTTTTTTTCGTCATCAAAAAGCCCCTCGGCCGCCAGTTTCTGCTTGCGCTTTTCCAGCATCAAAAGAATTTCACCGGTTCCGGCTTGTTCCATCTCATCACAAATAATCTGATACGTTCCCCGCTGAGGGTACACCGAAATGCTTCCCCGGACACGGAGCAGCATCCCGTCTTTCGGCTCAAAAGAAAGATAACGGAGTTTATTCTTGAACATCACCGCCGAAATTGCGGACGCGGCATCTTTGAGCGTAAAATAGAGATGCCCCGTACTGGAAGGCCGGCAATTGGAAAGCTCCCCCTCCACGTGCACAGAGGAAAAGCCCTCTTCCAAAGTGAGGCGGATTAACTCGGTAAGATCGGATACCGAAAGTTTTTGATCTGCGTTCATTGAGCAGAGTATAGCATAAGCGGTGAACAGTTAACAGTGATCAAAGATCAGCTCATTTCTGCAATTTGAGATGATACGCTTCCTCTGTGTAACGACAACATCAACGTTCACCTCTGTGCACATTTCATCTGCTCCTCTGTGTAGATTTATCTTCTTTATCCGACAATTTTGATCATAAAAAGTGTAAAAAAACGCGTAAAAATTGTTAAATATACAAGACTGTGATACATATATTGGTATACACATACTGTTTTAATCTGTAAGTAGGAGAAAGAAAATGAAAAAGAAGCTTATTTTGATGGGAATACTGGCGATGGTATTCGGAATATTGTTTACCGGCTGTGATATAAATATCGGAGGTTTTGACGAGGACGATCTTATCCTTTCTTCCGGATATGCCTGGGTAACCAATGATGTCCATATAGACTTTAATATTTTTGACCTTGCATTTGATATTGATTATGAAGAATGGGGGCTTATTTTCAAATACGACGGTCATGTTGACTTCATAGAAAAGGACAGAGGTTATTGGTATAGAGTCGGTACTGCTGATTATTCTACGTCGGGTAATAAATTGTTTATTGAAGGCGAGCTTTGGGGAAAATATCATGTTGATCGTAATCATGGTTATGATGAACTCGAAATTGGCAATAAGGATTTTAAAGAACAATCTGTTGGTAACGTAATAAATCGTTAAATTCTGTAAAAAATATTTGCTAAAAAGCACCAAATCTTCCGTATTCAACCGGAGAAGAATACGGAAGATTTTTTTTATCTCACGTTAAACACCTTCAAAAGCCTTGTCCAAAATCTTTTTGTCCGGCGCTTTTGTTCCAAGCGATACCAATGGTACCACAATAAACGACGCAATAATTGCGCAGCTTGCCGCAAGCGGAGCCTTCGACGGGCCGAGAATAAAGAATAACGTGATTTCCGTAAGAAGCCCCGTGATAAGCCCTGCGTATGCTCCTGGTTTTGTTACTTTTTTCCAGAAAAGGCCGTAAAGGTAAGGCGCGGCAAAGGAACCGGAAACCGCTCCCCAGCTCAGCGACATAAGAGTTACGATGAAGCTGAATCGGAAGCGGGAAATCAAAAACGACACGATAATAAAGATTACCGAAAGAAAACGCATCATCGCGACGGAACGGTCTTTGCCGGTTTTATCATTGATCTGTACAGGATACAGGTCGATGGCCACAGAGGAAGAAGAAACAAGCACGATAGATGAAAGCGTTGACATCGACGCTGAAAGAACTAAAAGCAGGATAAGCGCCATAAGCACTCCCGGAAGATTTGTTGTCAGAATCGTGGGAACGATCATGTCATAAAGGATATTTCCGGCGGCGTTACGGGGAACGGTTTCAAGATTGAAAAACGCGTGGGCGGAAATTCCTGTCATGTAGGCGGAAAGACCGATGACAAGGGCAAAAACAGTGGTAACAATGGCCGCCCTTGGAATAACTTTTTCGTTTTTAATCGCGTAGAATTTCTGCGTCATCTGCGGAAGGCCCCAGGGACCGAAGCTCGTCATAAATACCAAAGACAAGATGGTCAATACCGAAGGCTGCTGGGCAGGCGGAACATGCTGCGGGTAGTTTTTTGTTACCGTATCGATCACCGTTGAAAAACCGCCCCCTTTGTTAAAAAGAACCGAGATCATGATGATCGCGCCGAAGAACATAAGGCTTCCCTGAAACAAGTCTGTAATGGCGATGGCAAAATATCCGCCAAGAACAAGATAAATCCCGGTAAAGGCAATCATCAAAATGAGCGCCACATCGTATGATATATGAAACACCTGTTCAAAGAGATGTCCAAGCCCCTGAAAAACCGAAGCGGAGTAGGGGAGCAGAAAGAAAAAAATCACGGACGCCGCGATGGGTTTCAGGTGCTTGGCCCCGTATCGTTCCTGGAGGAATTGCGGAATCGTCATGGTATCAAGGTTTTGGGTCATACGGCGGGTACGCCTTGCAAGAATAAGCCAAGCCGCCAAAGCGCCAATAACGGCGTTTCCCAAAGCAATCCACAAGGCGTTAAATCCGAATCCCCATCCCTGTGTTCCGGCAAATCCGATAAAAACCACGGCGGAAAAATAGGATGTTCCGTATGCAATAGCTGAAATCCACGGCCCCATCGTCCTGCCGCCCAGGAAAAAATCCCCCAGCGTTTTTGTCTTTCTCATGCCCCAGATGCCGATCACTGTCATGAGCGCAAAAAATACTACAAGCATGATAATACTTTCCATAAAAAAGCTCCTCCATAAATATTTTCAACTTCTTAGAAATTCACAAAAATAATTTTACCGATATATGGACCGAATGTATATATTCATAGAAAAAACATGAAGCCTTTCATTGTATGACTAAAAAGATTCTTGATTTATTATCTGAGGCAATTGCAAAACTCCAGTTTTTGCAATTGCAACCGCTTAAAAATGCGTAGCGTATTTTGCCGAACTTTAGTTCGCGCCTTCAGGCGAGAAATCGCAAGGCGTATACGCCAAGCTTCAGCAAAACTAACCGAGTTTTGCAAGAGGCTCATCTATTACATTTTATTTATGGTTTATGTATAATTATGGTAACTTTAATAATTGCTTTTCATTTTAAACGAAGGAGCATGTATGAATATTGGTCTTTTTACCGACACTTACATTCCCCAGGTCAATGGGATTGTTACTGTCGTCAGAACTCTTAAAACAGAACTGGAACGGAGAGGGCATAATGTTTATTTGTTCACTGTTCAACATCCAAACGCCGTTGCGGAAGAAGGCGTGTTCCGTATGCATTCCATACAGTTTCCCAAAGAACCACAGCACAGGATTGGCGTATTTTTTGAACATCAAATTGTCAATATCGTTAAGCCGCTCGAGCTTGATATTATTCATACCCATTCCGAATTTAGCGTGTACATGGCTTCCCGTATAGTAAGTAAAAAATTGAATATTCCATCGATACATACGCTGCACAGTTATTACGAAGATTATCTGAATTATACTCCCTTGTTGAAGCCTTTCTTAAAAAAGAATCTTCCGGCGGTGTTAGGGCATATTCTTCGGAGCCAACGCTGCGTTATTTCTCCCTCTCAGAAAAACAAGGATTATCTGGAACGTATTAAGTTTCCCCGGCCGGTTAAAGTGATTCCCAATGGAATTGATCTTTCCCGGTTTTATGAACGGGGAATGGAAGATCAAGCGCTGGAATTCAGAAGACGTTTCAAAATTGCCGAAGACGCGGAACTCATTGTTTTTGTGGGAAGACTCGCGATAGAAAAAAATGTGGAAACCCTGTTTGTCAATTTCAGGGAAATCGCAAAGAGAAGGCCCAAGGCAAAACTGATTCTTGTAGGAGACGGTCCTGACCGGAGGGCTCTTCAACATTACGCGTTGGAATTGGGTATACTTTCATCAGTAGTGTTTACCGGTTATCTTCAATGGCCGGATGAAATAAAACAAGTCTATGCCGCGGCGGATATCTTTATGAGCGCGTCTCACAGCGAAGTGCATCCGATTACTTTTATCGAAGCTATGGCAGCGGGACTGCCAATTATTGCCGCCGCGGATTCAAGCATCCAGGATATGGTGCTTAACGGAGTCAACGGCTGGGCTGTGGAAGATGATACAAAACTCTGGGAAAAAACAGATGAAGTATTTGCCGACAGAGATGTTCTGAAAAATATGGGGGCGGAATCCGAAAAGATTTCCCGCAACTATTCTGTGGAACGTTTTATTGATTCCATGACCGCGGTATATGAAGAATACCGTAAATAAGATATACTATTTGAATGAATAATAGTTTTATCAATCTTGGCCTTACTCCTTTTTTTGTTGGCCGTTTGGCGGAACGGGGAATCAATGTTCCAACCAATATTCAATCTCTTGTCATTCCTGAATTGCTTTCAAAGAGAAATACCTTATTTTCCTCCGCAACAGGAAC
>QMCD01000425.1_pt1 | contig 30568 bp, 31 predicted proteins | sample 1821841 | NCBI WGS metagenome assembly QMCD01 (sample SAMN01991225, study PRJNA193472) | Termite gut metagenome, whole genome shotgun sequencing project. | isolation source: worker | host: Macrotermes natalensis | reverse complement strand
AATTGAATCGTCGATCAAATTCCATCAAATTCACGGGATAGTCGTCCATCCCAAAATACTACATCTAGGCACTACTTGAGTCAAGTGGATACCTATTTAATATAATGACACTGCAAAAATCACATCGGAGCCGTTGGTATGGGCGCGGGGCCACTGGCCGTTGGTGCTCCCGGCATCGGAGTCGGCATGGGCGTTGGCATTGGTGATTGCATCGGTGGCTGCATAGGCATGTTTCCCGTTGGGGCGGCCATCGATTGAGTCGGCATCGGGTTGGGTGCTCCCGGCTGTGGCATCGGCTGCGACATCGGCTGCGACATCATGGAATTGGGCATCGCACCGCCCGGCTGCATGGGCTGTTGCATCGGTGGCTGCATGTTTTGCATTCCCACCGGAGCCATCGCCGCCCCCGCAGGATTCATCGGGTCCATTCCCATCGGCCCTCCCAGTGCCCCGCCTGTCATTCCTGCTCCCATTTGTTGACGCTGGGCAATCAATTGTTGGGCCTCGAGCGCGTCCCAGTTGCAAATATCATCATCGTCGAAGTCGAGTTTGTTCGGCCCGGCGGACCAGATGGCGGGCTTGGCCGTCCCGGTGCGGTTCACGCCGTAATACTGTAAATTGTTTTCGTAACGATACGGCGTGCCCCAAGGATCAAGCAAATCCCGGTCACTTTCAATATAGGGCTGCGGCCTGCGACGCTTTTGCGTGTAAAGAGCCGGGTTGTAGACGGGTTGATTCCAAGCGGTCATCGCGCCGCCGGTCACGCCAACACCCATTCCCATCATCGTCGGATCGGACAGCCCCGGCATGGTCATTCCGGGAGCGTTCCCTACTGTGGCCGGGTTTGTCACACCGGGCATCGCCCCCCCCGGCACTGCATTACCCAGCATTTCCGGCCCAGTTACCGTGGCGTCGCCCATGCCGAAAGCACTTGGTGCCGCACCGGGCAACGTTCCCTGCGCTAAGCCGGGCGGCTGCGTCATGGGGCTGGCCAACCCTAAGTTGTCAGGAATGTACAGAAAAACCATCAGCCCTTGCTCGGTGGTGGGATAGCCTCGATTTTCCGTGGCATACAATTCGAGATCGTTTTCAAACTGACGCAACTTGATGTTGACTTGGCTGATGCGCACCCGCTCCTGCCTAGCCATCATGGCTGGCAACAGAAGGGCGATTAGGCCAAACAGAATCGCCACGACAATCAGGATTTCTATCAGAGTGAAACCCGGATAGGGCGTTTTTTGTTTTTGATTCATGGAAAGTGGACTCCGAGCGAAAGAGGCGGATTTTTTGCTGGACGTGTCCGGCAGAGACATCTTTCCCGCCATTGTATCAAAACTTATCCAAAACAATAGCCCTATTCCAGCACAAAGAACGGCGTTACCGCGTATTTTGGGATTTCCCGCCGAAAAGCGTCTCGGTAGAGTCCCATTTGAGATATGGGAAGCGGCGGAATGCCAAGGAGCCGATACAGCGGCGAATTTTCCGGGATGGAGAGGCGGTCTCGGATTCTTCGGGCTTCCGGCGACACCCGACTCTTGCCGGTGGCTTCTTCCATGCCCTTGGTTTCCGTGAACAGGTCGGGCATCCACGGCAACATCACATTTTCGAGAAAAACATTGCGATCTCCATGAAAAGCAAACTGGTCACAGCCGATGGCGGCGTTCCGGGTGATGAAATTTCTATCGGCATTGATCTTAAGCTCGGCGTAGTCCGGGTATGTTTCCCTGTAAAGCTCGCTGTCGGGATTAAAGCCTCGCTGTCGCGCAAGCGTGCCAAAATGCCCATCCAGCATTTCGAGCCAGCGTTTTTCTCCCCAAGGACTGAAGCTCACCGCGTACTTGCAGTCGATCATCAAATTGCCGTCGACGATATTGTCTTTGCCACCGTGAATCTGCACGCCGCCGAAATGGCCGCCGCTGGAACGAAAAAACACATTCCCGTAAATCAGCACGCTGCTAATCATGTCGTCCAAACGAATGCCCGCCTGACCCGCCACGTCCCGACCTGAACCGATGTGATGCCAGTAATTGCACCGGAAAACCATGCCGCGGATGAACGGGTTGCCCCAGATGTCGATACCCGACTGGTCGTCGGATTCGTACACGATACTATGAACTTCGTTAAATTCAATCGTGTGCTCCATACCCTCGACGCGGATGGCATGGCCGGGCGAATCGCAGAATAAATTGTGTGCGAGTCGGTTTCCCACGCCGTCCATGAGCACCGCCGGCGCGTAGGCCCGGTCGACGCGGCTGAAATCGTGGACCACGCTGTTCTCGATCTCGCAACGCCCCGGCAAAAGCGTTGTGATGTCGCCGCCTTTCAGGTGGATGCCACCGCCGCCGAGAGCCGTGAAGTCGCAGGCAAAAACAACGTGTGCCAAACCATCCAGCCCCAGCCCCCAGTTGCCGAACCGGTCGAAGCGGCAGCCGAGAAAACGGACTCGCTCGCCGCCGGAAACCCTGGCCCCGTTGCCGGCTCCCTCCTCAAATGTCAGGCCAACAAAGGCGACATCGGAAACGTCTTTCAGGCGGAGAAATTCTTGGGAAAACGCGGGCAGCCGGACTTTGGCCACGTTCAAATCGACGCCGTCCGGAGGGTAGACGTACAGTTTACGGTTCTCGCGGTCGAGATACCATTCGCCGGGCACGTCGATTTCCTCCAGCAAATTGAAGGCGTAATACAGCATGTTCTCCCTATAGCCATACGGATTGTTCGTCGCCAGGACAACTTGCTTCGTTTCGGCGTCAATGCTTTCGATCCGACAACTCGTGATGCCCCAGAGGTGGCCCCAGTAGCCGAAGAGCATGACATCTTTCGCCGCCGCCCAGCGTTCGTGCCGCGGGTCGGCGTACTCGAAAATGCCCGGTTGGTCGGAATCTTTCGTGTCGAAAAATCCGCGATGAACTTTGCCGGTTCTCACAAACGCCCTTTCGGACTCTTCCAGCGCGTTGTTTATAGACGCACCGTCGGCTCCCGGCTTCGGCGCGTTCGGCCAACGGGCGATCTGCTGCGGTTTGTCGTCGATGAAAAGTTCGACGAACGGCGGCGCGTCCAATCCGTTTCGACCATAACCGCGCGGCTGAACCGGCGGAAACGCAACATTCTCCGGCACGTCCGCAACGAACACCTTGCCGAGTGCTTCGTGCGGCAACCGTTTCAGAACGACTTGATCGTCGACTTTCTTAAAACCGGTGACGGAAACGCCGCCGGTGAACACGGGTTTTTCGTCATTGTATGCCCTGTAAATCACGCCGGAATCCTGTTTTTCAAGCACAAAGGTTTCCGTCATCGGATAAACACCGCCGCGAATGAAAATGTTGATTCCCTCTTTTTCTTTTCGCTTTAGTTTTCGAATGGCGTCGCGGGCCTGCTGGAGCGTGGCGAACGGCTGCTCAGGCGTGCCAAGATTTTCGGCCTTCCCATCAGGGGCCACAAAAACGGAGATTTTTGTTTCCGGCAGAACAATCTCTGTTTTTTTCGTATGCAACGTTTGCGGCGTTTGGCTCTGCTCCCGGTATGCGTGGTAAAGCGGCGTCAATTCGGCGGAAACATTTTGCGGCTTGAGCGTCTCGGCCAGCAGGGCGGCTTCTTGCGTTTTCAGGCCGTCGAGCACTTGCTTCGCCTCGTCGGTTTTTCCCTCGACGAATAACGCCTCGGCGTGGCATTTTTCCGCGGCGAAACGCTGCCTTTGCTGCGAAGATACGTGGGGCTGAGCGATGGCCAGGCCGGCGAGATGGGACAAAAAAATGACGCAGGCCAAACCGTGTTTTATTCGCGGAACTGTCACTCGCTCTAGTTTTTTCATGGAGATCATGTTATGGCTTCCATCAGGGTGACTTGATCTTCGAACCGTTCAAGGCCTTGGCCGGTAGCGGCGACCGCGCGTTGTGGAACGTATCGGGCATACGTTCAGCTCGCCCCCTTGGAAACGCAAACGCGGCGACACAGATCAATCAGTTGTTGGGCTATGTCGACAATTTTTTCTTCGTCCAACGGCTCGTCTTGCAACAATTCATTGAGTTGTGCGGCAATGCGGCTCACCGGCGCAAACCCGTGGCTGCCCGCAGAGCCTTTGAGTTGGTGTACAAGAATTTGCAGGTCCGCCCACTTTTTGGCATCGAGTTCCTGCTGCAAGGCTGCCGTGCGATCCGGCATTTCTCCAGCGTACAGAGCAACGATTTCGCCAATGTCTTCGTCGTCCGCAAGGCTTGAATAGAGGGGAGATTGGTCAGCGTTCATGCGATTTATTCCTTCACCCCGTGCCAAGCGTTTTGTAGGGGCTATGGGGCGTTTTCTAGGGTTCAGTGCGGTAAAACCGTCAGACGTGCGCAACGCCGCGATTTTAGCGGATATGAGAAAAAAAGTAAATGGAGTGTTTTTTCCGTAAAATCAGTCGATTTTCCCGTGCAAGAAAGTCGATCCTTACATTGGTTCACTGTCGTGGCCCGAAATGGAATTTTGCCATTTTGTTGAAAAAGAGAGGCCTTCAGAAATAATATCGCGTGTCAGCGAGGGAACGCAGCCGGTAGGAGAGTATGGCCTCTCGCTGACGCCTAGGGTCGGCTTGGGTCTGATTTGTTATCTGAAGCAGGAAATACTGGGTAGAACCATGCGAACGCGCTTTTGGATATTTTTATTTTGTTCTTTCTTATTCGGTCTGGCCGGGGCATTTGCCACCGCGTTTTATACGTTCGACGCCAAGCCGATCAAAGTCTATGATCCCGGCCCCACGGTTAAAATTCTGGTCACGAAACGTGCTATTCCAAGCGGAGCCGAGGTGACTGCCGAGGCCATCGCCTTTGAAGATGCTCCCGTTGCGGAGCTGCCCGAAAAAGTGCTGACCGATTTCAACCAAGTTTACCGTCGCCGGGCAGCCTTACCCATCCCGGCAGGCTACCCGCTTTGCGAAGATTTTCTACTTGCACAAAACAATCGTGAATCGGCGGATCATCGATATTTACCGACAGGTTCGCAGCTTGTGTCGCTTGAAATAGAAAAACTTCGTCAGGGCACTGCTGCGTCTGAAACGTCATCCGCAGTGCGGGTATCCATCTCGGAACTGCTTTCGCCGGAACAAAAAATAGCGATTCGTGCCATCCCTCGCAACACGGCGCAGGGCATTTTTGCTCGGAAGCGTGATCAGTTGCTTCGCACACACGGGACGATGGCGCAATCTCAGGAAGACGGCGAACTCATTTTGGAAAACATTGCGATTCATCGCATTGAAGGAAAAACGTCGACCGGCAATGGCCCTCAAGTCCAAACGCTGTCGTTGATTCTTAAGGACGAAGAGGTGGAAAAACTCATGGCGGCGGCTCGCACAAGCCGCTTACGTGTCGTCCCCATCATCCTCGGCCACGGCATGGAAAGCACGAAGACGGAAGGAATTGCCGTCGCTGCCAGTCACGGCTCGGCTGACGTTCAGGCCGATGTTTTAGAAACGCAAAACGGGCCGGAGCCGGAATTCGCTGCGGTCGACACACCTTCTCTTGTCGCTCCGGCAGCGGAAAAAGTGGCTGCCGAAAAGCCGGCCACGGAGAAGCTGGTGTTTGCCCCCGTTGTGCAACATGCGGAAAATCTCATGCCTCGCAACGAGTCGGTTCCGACCGCGAACCGCACCGAGGCCGTCATCTCGTTTTTCTCGCCGACCATTATCTATTCCAATCGGACAGCCCCGTCCGAAATGACGGATACGGAAACAGAAACCATCACTTGGAGAAGACCGACAACGACGACGGAGCAGGTGGTCATTTCCGTCACACAAGAAAACACACACGGCGGCGCATCCGTTTCATCGCCGGCTCCGCCCCCGTCCACACGCTTTGGCCAAAACCTCATCTCGGAGGGGACGCACGTTGGCCATGAATCAACCGCCGGAGAACTGCTAGGAACCCACGCCAGCATGCTGCAACAAGCCGCGCCGATGGCCATCCGGTACTCACCTTTCGACACACGGAATCGCCTCGCCCATCTGCATGCCAATCAGGCGAATGAAGAAGCGGAACACGCTTCTGCCGAGGAGATGGAGACAAACGCCACGGAAAGCACCACAACGTCGACGAGGCCGATGCTGCGAAGTCGGGGAACCGGAAGCACCTACTTTCGGTAACATACTGCCACACGGCGTGCCTTTTGTCATGTATCTTGTGGTGACCACAATGCAGCATCTGATTCCTCGCAACCGGGAGCAAATCACCATCGCCTGCTTGTTGGCAGTATTGTACGCTACCTCACTCGGAACCAGCGGAGGGGCAAGCTACTCTCCCTCAAGGCAAGAAGGGTGGCAGACATACTGCTACCGTGTCGATGTGAACAGAGCTGCGTCCATAGAACTTCAGACGCTTCCCGGCATCGGCGAAAAACTGGCCGCAGCCATTATTGCGTACCGCGAAGAGCGAGGCCCGATCCAAGACATGGACGAGTTGCTCAATGTCCGGGGGATAGGACAGAAAAGGCTCGATGCCATCCGCCCCTATCTTTTGGATGCGAGGAACAAAACAAACGCCCCGCATCACGCTCCGTAACTGTCTGTCGCGTGGCGGACGCCGAGCTATTTCGTTTTGCTGTCCGCTTTGAGTTTTTTGGCGACGAAATCGTAAATGGATTCGACCAAGTGCGAGGGAACTCGAATCACTTTGGTTTCACATCCGAACTTTCCGCTTCCTTTCGGGCGTCCCACCGAGGAGCGAGCGGGTGCTGATCGGCCAGGAGCGTTTTTGGTCACTTTTTTGGCGGCTTTCTTCTTGGGCATTTTTTCACTCTGGGGTAAAAGTTGCAAAACAGTCAACTGAACGAAAAGTCGTTCCACAATATTTGTGATGATTATAGACTTTTCGTGCGATTGTGCAAGCCCGATTTTGATACAAATTAAGAATTTTTGTAATAATTTGAAAACAAGGAGAGAACTTCAGCGAAAAACCGAGTGAGGACGGCCAATGAAAGCCCTGATTTCAGGGCTTTGAGCGACTGCGATCTATGCGGTTTTTTTGCTGAAGATCAACACTGCAAGCCCCTGTGAAAGTTTTTGAGCGAAAAAGAGATGTCGAAACCCAAATAGGAGCCAAACAAACAGGGGCCGAGGACGGAATGAGACGAAGCTCACGGAAACGCCCCCTTTTTCGTCTCGGTTACTGCAACAGCTTGACAAGGGAGGCGAAATAATCGAAAATGGGAGCGTACTCCGGGCATCCACCTTACACAGAACAGAGCACGAAAAACAGCCCCTTCTTATCATCATGGCCAAGGCTCAAATCGACGTTTACCGCGACTGGCTCGGCATTCAGGAACCGAACCGTCCTTTGAATCATTATCAGCTGCTTCGCCTGAAGCCTTTTGAAGACGATCCCGGCGTTGTCCGCGAACACTACCGGAAGATGAATGCCCACGTGCGCAAATATGCCGCAGGCGAATATGGGGCGGAATCGCAGCAGCTTCTGAACGAAATCGCCCAGGCCATGCTCTGCCTCACCGATTCGGAGCGAAAACTCGAATACGATGTTTCGATTGGACGCAAGATCCAAAAAACATCGGTACGGCGAACGCTGGAAGACATATTGATACAAAACAATATAATACCGCCGGAACGCATGAAACAGGTAAAAGGGTATGCCGACGCAGTGGGGATCGACCTGCATGAGGCCGTGCTTCAGCAAAAAATCGCAACGCCGGACGTGGTCATGCTGGCCTACGCCGAATCAATCGGCTTGCCTTTCGTCAGCTTGGAAGACATCGGCGTAGATGAAGAAATCGCGCCGCAGATTGATCCCAATCAAGCCCGAATGCACTCCTTCGTTCCGCTCATGGTTGACCGAGGCCAGCTTTTGCTCGCTTCTCCAAAGCCCGTCGACCCCGATATCGAAGAAGGCTTGCGAATGCTGTTTGAAAAGCCGGTTCGGAGCACGATTTGTATCCCTTCCGAGGTCAATGCCGCCTTGGCAAAATACTATCCCCGTGATGCCGTGCAACTGGTACGAAGACAAGACGGCAGCACCGCTCCCGCCGCCACGCCCAAGGCGAAATCAGCCCGCGAAGCGGTCGAACCCGTCAGCATCGAACCGATGTCCGAAGAGGAGAAAAAAAATCGCCTGATGTCGACGGTTATGGCGTTCAATTTTACGGGAATGGTCGTCTACTTCGGACTTAATTTCTTGAAAATCATCCCCGGCCTCGATGCCAAGCCTGTGCTGATCCAAATGATTGCCCTGGGAATTCCGGGCATTTTGGCCGGCAGCGTGGCGGCCTTTGTGGTATGGAAAAAATACACTCGTTAGCCTCTCTGCCGCAAAAAGTCCGGTTTTTCCACTTTTTTGAAAAAATTTTATTTTTTTGGGATTATTCGGGTGGAAAGACTGGAGTTTTTCTGTTATGATGAGGCCGGATGTAGAGTTTTCCGGCTCTGAGCTGGTGATTCCGATGCAATTTCACCGCTGTGCTCAGAAGCCCCTCGGTTTGTTGTGCGGAACGCAGATAAATCCCCCTTTCAATAATCCATGTCAAAAACACACACTACCGCTCACCACGAAGAACAATCAGGACTCTCGACGCAGCAATGGATGCTGCTAACCTTTTCTTTTCTGCTCGGTATTGCTGCGGTATTTACCGTCGATAAAGTGTTCTTGTCACCATCAGCCACGTCAGGCACGGTTCATGCCGCTGTGGCCAGCCCCTGAATGCCATCTCTGCATTGCCGTTCGACGGTTTTGTCGCTGAGCGTGGAGATTGTTTTTGGACCAAGTTGAGTTTTCTTCTCATCCCCATCCACGGAGGAGCGTTATGGGAACACGAATTCCTTTGAACAAGTCCTACACGGAACAGAAAGCCTTGGAAAAAAAACTCGATTTGAGCACGGCGGAAATCGGCCTTTCTGTGCGCACGACAAATTGCCTTGATGAGCAAGGAATCTGTACGGTCCGCGATCTGCTCGCTTGCCAGCGTGAAGACCTTTTGAGGATTTCAAATTTCGGCGAAAAAACCTTGGAAGAAGTCTATGCGGCCTTGGAGAAGCTGGGGTTTTATCGCATTGACCGCCAACCGCAACCTGTCTGAGGTAATCGGTGCTTGAGCAATCTCGCCCTTTTCAAACGAAAACCTCCGCCGTTTTTCGTGTTAAAGTTGCTCGTAGTTGGCGGGGTGAACCGCTGGCCTTTTTTCTTGTTTTCTCGCTGGGGCTTCTGTTTTTTCTGGTACAACTGTTCTCTTGGGCCATCCCCCGGATTTTGGAGCGGCAAAAATTTGTGCCCCACCAAGCCATTGTCGTGGCAACACAGATTCGGGAAGAAATCGTTGCCCACAATGCAGAAAACCGGGCAACAATCGGTTATCGCCCGGAAATATGGATCGATTTCACCGTTAATAATACACCCTATCACGTATTAACATTCGATTTCCAAACTCTGACATCGACAAAGGGATTTTTTGATGACAAATCCCATGCCGAACAGGCCTTGGAGTCGTTTCCTGTCGGCAAGGAAGTCCGTTGCTGGTATCGAGAAGACGATCCAACGAAAGCGGTTCTGGTCTGGCATTTTCCTATTTTTGGCGGATTTCTCCTGCTTCTTTCCTTTTCCTTCGTCATTCTCGGCATCGTCGGCTTCATGCAGTCATTCCGCCGTGACGCCCTGTCTCCTGAGCGGAAAACCGCGGCGGCAGGGACTCCGACTCATGCGTCGCTTCTTTCGCTGTTCAGTCCGCAGACATCTTCCGATTGGCCTACCGTCCCTGATGACAGCCTCATCAATGAAAGTCCCGGCATCCATCTCGCTTTCCGACTCCCGTTGGGAAACCAGCCCCTTTTCCCGCTCGTCGGCATCATGTTCCTAACTCTCGCGGTAAACGCTGTGGCCTGGGGAGTCATGGTTCATTCCTTTTTCCATGCAGAACAGGACATGGCTGAATGGATATTCGGAACCGTCTTTCGCGTCCTGTTTTGTGGCATCGGTGCGGTCTTACTCATCGGTTTGATTCGCAGGCTTGTGGTCGCCTTTCGTCAGGGGCCGACGCTGCTGGAAATCTCCGATCATCCGCTCTACCCTGGCCGTCGCTATAGAATTTTGCTCCAACAATCTGGCCTGTTGCGTTTTTTCTCTTTTTCCGTCGACCTCGTCTGTGAAGAAATTTCCCGATTTCGCCAAGGTACCGACACCGTCACGAATCGAAAAGACGTTTTTCGCCAAAACTTATTTATACGAAACGATTTTGAAATCACGGTGTCTCAGCCCCTGAGCCAGGAATTTTTCATCCAACTTCCGCTCGGTGCCATGCACTCCCTCAGGTTGGAAAACAACGAAGTGCTCTGGAAACTGGAGATTGCCGCGAAAATTGCCGGCTGGCCCGATATTTTACGGGAGTGCCCCATCATCGTCAGGCCCGGTACGTTGAGCGACCATACGATGGACGGGGAAGCCTTGGAGGTGTCACGACCATGAGCCGAGCCTTCTCTGATTATCAATCCATTCCTCGCGTCGCGGCCCCTCGTGTCGTGATCGCGCTGGACGGTCGTGGAAGTCGCTTGTACTTCCCCGGTGAAACGCTGGCGGGCAGTTATTGGTTTGAGGATGTCGGCGGCGACGACATCAAAGCCGTCGAATGCTCCGTGCTCTGGCACACCGTGGGAAAAGGCAGCGAAGACATGGGAATCCATGCCTTTCGACGCTATGCCATCGAGGCGGGCGATTGGATCGATCCGCGACGCCCCGGACGGTTCAACACGCTCTTGCCGAAAAGCCCGCTCTCATATTCTGGAACGCTTATCAAGCTCCAATGGTCTGTACGTGTCCGTCTGTTTCTGGCCGACGGTCGCCAAGCCGTCGAAGATTTGCCCTTCCATCTTGGCAACCTTCCAGATATTCGCACTCTGAAACCTGTTGAGATCGGATGAGCAGCCCGTATCCAGCGACGAATCCGTTTTCAACACAATTCTGGACACCGGGTGCGCTGCCGTATGAGTTCGACGACGAAACGGTCGATGTCGCCACGTTGGCAAAGCGTTTTTTCGCTGTACGGAATCATCGTGGCATGGCCCAGATCGTCGGGCCGCACGGCTCCGGGAAATCGACCTTGGTCGAAAATCTCGCGGGAATTTTTGAGACCGAACATTTCACCGTTGTCCATGCGACTCTGAATGATCGGCGACGAAAAGTTCCGAAAAATTTTTGGCCCCATTCGCAAAAGGCTGTCTTTTTTCTGGACGGTTACGAGCAACTTTCGCCGTTTGCACAGGCACGCATTCGCTTGCAACCTTGGATTCGCGCGGTCGGCCTGATACTGACCACGCACACGCCCGCCCGTTCCGTTCCCGTTCTTTACGAGACCGTTCCGACATTCGAACATTTCTATAACTTGGTCGCTCGGCTGACCGCCGGCACGGGCTTTTCCGTGACGAAAGAGACGCTGGCGGAAATCTTCCAACGCCATCAAGGCCATTTCCGCAACGCTTTTTTTGAACTCTATGACAGGTATGAAAACCGCATGGACGGATGTGCAACGATTGACGTTGGTGTGGCTTTGCGATACACTGCCGTGCGGTAATGTCGATCTCGCAAACCAAGCCCGAAGCCATGCCCCGCCTGCTCATTTCCCTAGCTACGTACAATGAACGCGACAACCTGCCGCTCATCACTGCGGAAATTTTTCAACACACGCCCGATGCGGACGTGTTGGTCGTCGATGATCATTCGCCCGATGGCAGCGGCGACTGGGTGGCCGAGCAAATGAAAACGGAGCCGCGGTTGAAACTGCTGCGTCGTGCCGGCAAGCTCGGTCTGGGTACGGCCACGATTGCGGCGATGGCCTACGCCATTGAGCACGGGTATGATTTTCTGCTCAACATGGATGCCGATCTGAGCCATCCGCCGCGTTACATACAGGCCATTCGGGAGAAGGCGGAAGAGGGCGACGGTTTCGACGTAGTGATCGGTTCCCGTTACGTCCCCGGCGGCGGTGTGGAGGGCTGGCCTTGGTTTCGCCGTTTGATGAGTAAGAGCATCAACGTCTATGCCAAACTTTTCCTCGGCTTGAAAACGAAGGATAACAGTGGCGCATTTCGTTGCTATCGGGTTGCGAAACTCAACGAATTGGACCGCAGCGCGATTGTATCGAAAGGTTACTCGTTTCAGGAAGAGGTTTTGTTCCGGCTGCGAAAATTAGGGGCCACGTTTGCCGAAGTGCCGATCATTTTCGTGGATCGGCGTTTCGGCACGTCAAAAATCAACAAGACGGAAACGATCATGGCCCTGTGGCTACTGTTTAGAATTGGCGTGCTCGGTCGGTAAGACGCCCCATGCCCCGGCTTGACGGAAACGACGATATTTGGCAACAACAATTTGTTGTTCAGTCTTTCGTCGTTTTCCCGCGCAGAAAAGAGAACGTGATGGCCTCCAGCACTTTTTCAACCGGCACGGTTTCGCCGTTGTTGACAATCAATTGATTTCCCGTCTGCCAGAACACCGCAAAAGTCCGGCCCGCGTCTTCAAAGGCCAAAACTCTCGCAAGATTCATCAGGTCGAGATAAAAGAAATGGATTTCGAAACCCGTGATGCGTTTCTCGAACATTTCCATGTCCAAACGCTCAAATTCCATATCCAAATATTCGTCTTGCATGGCAGACAGGGCTTCCCCGGCCACGGCTTCGGGATTCGTTCCGAAAGGGTATGTTTTCAAAAGCCAAAAAGCCCCGCCTTTGTTGGCAAGTTGAACGGTATCGTCCGCTTGCTCAAGCGTCCAATTTTCAGGATAGGCAAAATAGATGCCCTGGGAATCGTATTCGAGAAAATCGCTCATAGAGAAGTTACTTATTCCGCTTGCACTACGTCCACGACCGTTCGATGCCGTGCAAAGCCGTGAAGCAATGCGAGGTCGAAAAATGCTTGTAAACTTCGCATTTCGTCGTCACCCAGTGTATAGCAAATTGATTCCGTGAGATACGAATAAACGCCATCCCGGCCCACCGGCATCTGTTCCGCCGATTTTTCGGCCAGAATTTGCGTTACATGACTCGTGCCGAGATCACGCGAAACCTGAAGAGCATGAATCAAGTCGGCGTTTCCGTAAGCCTTGTCCGTGCAGCCGATCCAAGCGGCAAAGACCAGCGGCAAGCCCGTCTTTTCCAGCCAAAGCTCCCCTAAATCGTAAAGGTGTTTCCATTTTTCCGAAGGCTTAAAGGCGAGGGCACGATCCCCGATAACGACGAAGGCGTCGGTACGGCAGTCATTCAGCGGTTTGTCGGCACTTAATTTGTAACGTGTCGGTCTGAGATCATAAAAATGGCGGAGCAGAAGCTCGCAAATGGTGATGCTGCTGCGCGAAGCGGTGTCCAGCGAGATCGTTTTGATTTTTTCGATGGGCTTTTTGCTGACGAGGAGCACGCTCCGCACCGGGCCGCGGCAAGCGATACAGCCGTTTCCGACAATTTTGCCGTAGGGAAGATTCATCAGCTCGGCAACGGGCATAAGTGCCAGATCGAGATGATGGGCCATGAGCCGCAGCCGCATGGCAGACGGGAACCACTCGGAAATCAGCGCGCCGGGTAATTGCTGCGGCAGAAAATGGACAAGCGGCCAGGCATTGCAGTAGGGAACCGTTCCCACGCGGATCGGCCAGTCGGAGTCATTGGTATCCTTGATTTTATTTGTCATCGTTTTTTACCGCGTTACTCCAATAAACAGAACGCCCCGCTTCGGTCAGGCGAGGCCGTCGGCAAACGGTTTCATGCCCAAGCCCAAAAGAACAGAGCTACGGGCCATTTTATATTTTATTCCTGCAAAAGGAATAGGAGTTGGCATTTTCCATCAAGCAGACAGAGCCGGGTACTTGTCGCACCTCGTGCAACATTGTACGTTAATTTGGCGGCATCATCTCGGCGTGATTTTTGCCAGTCCCTGTTTCATCTTGAAAATGCCCGGTTGAAGACCTTTTCTGAGAATCTATAAGAACGTTCTCCCACTTCATCCCAGCGGTTTCGCCGGACGGCGTCAAGAAAAAATCTGTTGCGTGTTTTCCCATAATTTGTTAGATTGCACGGTTGGAATATGTGCCCGTCAGCGTCGCAGCCAACTGTCAATTGACATTATGATAAAAATTCATTTGTGTGCCTTGTTCGTTGTTTTCTTGGCCTTGCCCGGTGCGCTCTTGGCTCAGGCCGACGCGGCCACACGACAAACAGCACTGCAAACGGCTTGGGGAAAAAGGATTACCCTCGAAAACGTTCACTCGGAATATCCACGCCCCTTGATGGTGCGCAAAGAATGGCTTAGCCTCAATGGCCTTTGGGATTGGACTTCCCTTTCGACCGGAAAGCAAGCGACGACCGACGCTGCCACGACTTCCGAAGCGGTCACCAAACAAATACTCGTGCCTTTTCCACCGGAATCAACTCTGTCCGGCGGTTCCAATGCTGGTGCAATCGCTTCAGGCCGGACCGCCGAACGCATGGAGTACCGACGCCACTTCAACATCCCGGAGCATTGGCCTTCCGATCAACGCATTCTGCTGCATTTTGGGGCCGTCGATTGGGAAACCCAAGTTTGGGTCAATGGCAACGAGGTCGGCATACATCGCGGCGGCTACGATTCTTTTTCGTTCGATATTACGGAGCACTCGAAGTTTGGTGAAGAAAATGAATTGGTCGTGCACGTTTTTGATCCGACGAATCAGGGTCAGCAGCCGCGCGGGCGGCAATCGATCACGCCCTCCGGTATTTGGTATTCAGCGTCATCCGGCATTTGGCAAAGCGTTTGGCTCGAACCGGTTCCGCAGGAATTTTTGCGCGGCGTTCAGTATCATGCGGATGTTGAAACCGGCGTCCTCACCGTTCAGCCCACGATTGACCGGCCACGGCCTGAGTTGACAGTTTTTGTCGAAGTGTTCGACGGTGAGGATACCGTGGCCGTCGCGTATGGCGGCTGCGATGGACCGATCTTGGTACAAATGCCCAAAGATTCGCTCAAACCGTGGTCGACGGATTCGCCGCACCTCTATCAAGTTCGCATTCGGTTGCTCGACCGCGATGTGCCTGTCGATCAAGTGGGCAGCTACTGCGCTTTTCGTCATTTTGAGGTGCGCAAGAATGACGAGGGGGTGGCACGATTTTATTTGAACGGTAATCCTTTTTTCCCCATGGGCGTAGTCGATCAAGGCTATTGGCCTGATGGTTTGTATGCCGCTCCGTGCGATGCCGCCATCCGCATGGACATTCAGATGGCCCGGTCATTTGGGTTCAATACGATTCGCAAACATCTCAAGGTTGAATCGCAGCGATGGTATTATTGGTGTGATCGGCTGGGCGTTTTGGTCTGGCAAGACATGCCGAACGGTGAAAATCGTTCGACGGAGGCGAAAAACCAGTTTCGAGAAGAGCTAAGCCGTATGCTTGCCCAGCTTGCGAATCATCCCTCGGTCGTGCAATGGACTCTTTTTCACGAGGGACTGGGGCAGCACCAAACGGCGGACTATGTCAAGTTGGTTCAGGAACTTGATCCGACCCGGCCTATCAATGCCGCCGCCGGCTGGCGCGACGAAAATTTGGGTAACGTGAACGACCAGCACAAATTTCCAGGCCCGGAATTGTCTGCGTCCCTTACGAAAGATGATCGCGTTTTGGTCATTGGCTCATTCGGCGGACTAACCTTGGTTCCGCCGGATGAAAATTTGTGGACAAGCGAAACATGGGGTTTTCAGCATGTTTCGGACTCCCCTGCCCTGCTTTCGCGTTACCGCTTGATGCACCAAGAGTTGCGGCGTATGATCCGCGACAACAATCTGGCCGGCGCGATCTTTCATCAGCTCACGGACATCGAATCCGAATGCAACGGCCTGACCCCATACGACCGGGCTTTCCTCAAAGTGCCGCAGGAAGAATTTCGCGCCATCAACCGCGAGACGATCAAGGTCGGCCTCGCTGAATGATATGCCATCCACGTAAAAGAGCCGGGAAACAACTTGCAACCGCAACGTCACTCCCGGCTCAATTCTACAAACGACACGCAACCGCCAGCGGAAAAACACTCAGTCCCACCACCACTGGCCGGGCTGAAGATCAATTTTGATCTTGTTCTGCACGTCAGAAATCCGATTGTCCTCTTCCGTTTTGACGTTATCTTCGCTTAAAGCCAACTCCGGCTCAATCTCCACGCCACCTCCGATGGGTGCAATGAACTGGCTACCGGAAAATTTCTGACCGACAACGGCTTCGACATGGGCCGGGGCACTGAGCACTTGAACGGGATATTGGTCTTCGCTACCGAGGAATTCCATCGACCAACCGGACTTGCCGTAAAAATCTTCCTTCTGAATATGAGCGGCACAAACCAACATGTCGACAAAATTGCGGAGCTGGGCGAAAACGAGCGAACGCTGGGCCAGCTTCGGGTAGGCATCGGTGAAACTTTTTGCAAAGGTCAGGCTGGCTTTATCGCCTTTACCGGACTTGGCGGAGCGGGTTCCCGTTGCGCTGACAATTTCGTCCTCGGCCACCAGTTTGACACCAGTACCCGTCAATTCCATGCCGGTGCGGTCCTCCGTCATAATGACCGATTCGTAATCAGGAACAAAGAACCAGCGAAACAGCGCATTTCCACGGGCGGACTTGCCGGTGACTTCGTTGACGAAAGTTTTCATGCGAACGCCCTCTGGCAACGGATCCACGCCGATACCGATACGCTTCATCCGGTAGTCGGCGGCGACCATGACGTGAGCGGCATGGGTCGTGGCAGGCACGCCATCCACGCGAATCGTTTGCATCCCAAGGCTTTGCCGCAAACCGGAAACGAAACGCTCGCGGACGGCGGGGAATCGCGGATTCGCGCCGCTCATCGAATTCATAAAAGCCTGGAGCCGAACATTGCCTTCCTCGGTGGGGTCAATCGAGCAGCCGACGACTTCAGCCCCGTCTTTCCCGGGCGCAAAAGCACGCAGGGCAACGACGAGGTCCTGAAGCTCGCAAACCGGCAGTCCAGAGCTTGCCCCGACCATCGCACCTTCATAGCCCGGAAGCCACGCTTCCGCCGGGCCTGCAATGACAATGTCTTTCGATTCCGCGAAATAAAAAACGTATTGTATGCGCTGCAAGCCGGCAAGATATTTCATCTCTTCGCTGACCACGCCGCCGGATTCCACAAGTCTCTCCTCCATGCGGTTCAACGACACGTACCGCATCGGAGTCTTCATCCGAATGCTTTTGGGCAACTGCGAAAAAGTCTGAGCGTATGCGGACCGGGCGGCGGCAAGCTGTCGCTCACGTAACATGCCATAATCCATAGAAGTATTACGCCTGAGCACGCCCTGCGCATCAAGCATCACGCCCGCGTAACTGCTCTCACTGTCGTCATCATTATTATCATCGTTGTTCTGTGCATGCGCGGGCAGGCCGATCACGAGACACCACGCCAGAGCGACAAGGAATGCCAGTATTTTCGCCGTCAAATTTGAATTCATCATAGTTTCTCCCAATTTTCGTGCAGCCCTGCCCTCAGAAACGGCATTACGCAGCTTCCACCTGTCACATCACACAAAAGGACAGCTACGGCTTCTTATCGGAAATATGGAACGGGAAACACGGCAATTATGACCCATTTCCCGGAAAACAGGTAGAAAAACGCCGGTGAAATAAGTTTTTATGCGAAAACCGGCATTTGTTTCCCAGTTTCCCGATTTTGCGTCAATATCGCTCTTAGCAGCCGTGCTTTTCGAGCTTTTCACGAAGCGTATCGGGCGTAAAAGGCTTGACCAAGTAGTCCGTCACACCTGCCTGAATCGCTTCGAGTACCCGCGTCTTTTCCGCCTCCGTTGTCACCATGATAATGGGAATATTCGCATCCTGAGCACGGATTTCTTTCAGGACTTCTAGGCCGGTTTTGCCCGGCATGTTCCAATCGGTCAGAACCATATCGAATTTGCCCGGGGCGAACATTTCGACGGCCTCCGCGCCATCGGCGGCCTCCGCAATGTCCTTGACACCCACCGCTTGCAAGGAGCGGAGAATGATTTTTCGCATCGTGCTGGAATCGTCGGCAACGAGAACTCTTGTCATTGTTTTTACCTCGTAGAGTGCATTTTATCGCTGAAACACAATAATATCAATTCAAATCAATTCAAATCAATTCAAAAGTTGGGTCAACTCTTTCGTGACTTGGCTTTCAATGGTTTTTTGCATGAGCATGGCTGCGACGGGCAAGTCCACGGAGATTCGCACAGCGTCTTCCGTCGCGGCCACGTTTCCCGTCAGCGAAAATCCCAAAACCTTGAAGGCAAACTCCATAGTATAGGGGTCCGGCCAAGTTTCCGTCAGGTCTGTGACGGTGTAGGTATGTTCTTTCTTGATCTGTTCCAATTTTTCCATCAGCCGCCTCTTGGCCTCTTCGCGGCCAAGGCTGTGCGACACTGAGATATTCATTCGTGGCATAAGAAGCAATGGTGTGTGGCGAGTCGTGAATGGAAGGTGGGAGGGATCGTTTCTGCTCATGCTCACGATCCCCTCGCAACTACCCTCTCATCTCCGCCTTTAGTTTGTTAATCAATTTAACGGCTTGGCCGATTTCGTCTTTCTGTCTTTGTGGTTCCTCAGGGATTTCGCGTTCTATGGTGAGCGGGCCTGTGTAGCCAATGTCCTTGAGCGTTCTCAAAAATGCTTCGGCATTGACTTCGCCGGTTCCAAACGGCACTTCGCGGCCCCAATCAATGCCTGGCGTACCCGTCGTGGCGAGAGCGTCTTTGCAATGCACGCTCCGAACACGGCTACCCACAGCCCTCAGCGCGACCATCGGGTCGCCGCTTCCGTAGAGGATCAAGTTGGCGGGGTCGAAATTGACGTATAAGTTATCGGTCGCCACGTCATCCATGAAACGAAGTAGCGATTCGACGGACTCTTGGCCTGTTTCCAAATGCAATGCCTGATTATTCTTCACAAGGTGGTCGCAAAGTCGGCGAATTATTTGCACCACACTCTTATAGTCTTGCGAACCCGCGTCACACGGCACGAAACCGATATGGCAACCGATGGCCTTCACGCCAAGCTGACAGGCAAAATCGGAAATTTCAAGCGATTCCTGCAAACGGGCAGCCCGGACATCCGACGGCACAAAGCCAACCGTCTTGGCTGCCATGTCGATGCTTTCGTAGCTTTCGCCCTCAAAACCGAGGAACACCGCCGTGATTTCAATGCCATAGTCGGCGAGTTTCTGCAAAAACGACCGGGCCGTTTCGGGCGTGCGCGAATTTTTGTGCGGTGCGTGCAACTGGACGGTTTGAATACCCAAGTCGCGCGCAACCTCCAACTTGACGCCCAGCCCGGCATCAATACTCGCAAACACTCCGATGGGCCAGTACGGCATTTTCGGTAACTCCATGACAACGCCTCGTATGGCCTATGCTTCACGCTCCCACTCTCCGCACAGTATACTAAAGTGCTCGGCCTATTGCAAGAGACCTAGGTTCACATTCGGAGCCTGCCCCGCCTTCCCGGCTCCGCTTGGCTGCCTCTCTCTGCGAACACCTCAGCCATGATCGTGCAGAACCCTTTTCAAGCCCGGTCGACCATAAAGCTCGTGAAAAAGGTTGTCGTCCAACTCCGATGCGGGGTGCATGATAACCGATTTATTGACGCAAATCACATTACGGACTGATTCAGCGACAAAACTCGTATCGTGCGAAACCATGATGATGGTCATGCTTTTGTTCAATTCCACGAGAATTTCCGAAAGAATAAGTTCCGAGTGATGGTCAATATTGTTCGTCGGTTCGTCGAGCAAAAGGATTTCGGGCTTGCTACAGATGGCTCGGGCGATGAGCACTCGCTGCCGTTGACCGCCGGAAAGGTGGCGCAGTGGTTTGTCGGCAAGGTGTTCCAATTGTAACGTGCGCAGCGCAGCGCGGGCGGCTTGGCGATCTTTGGCACGATACCACAGTGCCGGCAGGTTGTGAAAACAGCTGCGCGTGGGGCGAATGCAGCCCAGCAACACAACATCCAAGACGGTCAAAGGAAAATGAAAATCCACCGACAAGAATTGCGGCGTGTAACCTATTTTCATGCCATTTTGGCGTGGTGGGCTGCCGAAAAGTCGAATCGCCCCGCTCTGGGGCTTGAGCAAACCGAGCATCAATTTGAGCAGCGTCGTTTTTCCGCCGCCGTTGGGGCCGACGATGCAAACGAAGTCACCTTGCTCAATGGAAAAGGTGGCATTTTCCACGACGTTTTGAACGTCATAGCCAAAGCTGACGGACTGAAATTCTACGAGAGGTTCCATGACAATATTTTTCTTGGGGTCGCTCCCTAGCCGCCCTCCGCCCCGCCGTGGCCTGCCCCCAATCTGATTGGGGACGGGACTGACGGTTCCCGAACGGCCTCCTTGCACAAGAAATGGCCTACTGAAACAGTACGTAGTGCCGAAAATCTTTTTTGTTGGCCAGAATGCCATGCAACGAATTTATAAAGCCATGCTCCCCGCCTAGAAGACGGTCAACGCGGACCGACTTGATTTTGCGGCGATTTTCGGCTGAAATTCCGTGGAGCGAGACTCCTTCTTTTCCAACGGCTTGTGGGCCGCAAAGCCGGAACAGCAGGGGATAAAAACGCAATGTTTCATCGCTCTGGTTGACATGGACAAGCATTTCGTCAACCACCGACAAGGCCTGACCATATTCTTTGCCGGATGAAAGCGATGTACGATTCATCGCGGCGGCCAGCAGAACAGGCCGAATCTGAAACTCCTTTGTCGGGCTTGACTCATTCGCAGTCCATTCCCGGCCTAGCTCGTCCAAGGCTTTGCATGTCACTTTAGCACCATAGCTAAAGCCGAGAATGGCGACCTTGGCTTCCGGTTGGCATCCACGAAATTCTCGGAGAAACGCGCCCAAGTAGCGGCCCTGGGCGTCGGCCCGATGATATTTCGCTTGCGCGTCCGGGCGAATACGACAGTATTCCTTTTCGGCAGGCCAGCACCAAATGACGAGCCGATGGTCTCCGATACCCTTCGCCTTACGGTGGAATGCGAGACCGTAAGACCTCGCTTCCGCGGGCGACATTAAATTTCCGTGAACGACAATGACCGTAGGCTTTTCCGAATCAAGGGAATGCAAAAATTCATCCATGCCGGATGGTGTCCAACGTCGCGTCTTCGATTCGGAGGCCCATTGTTCCACCGACACCGAGTCAAGCCGGCCATCTCCGGTGATTTTTGCCGATTGCGTGTTGACGAACCAGACGTCCTGCGCCACGGCGTGGCCGGACGCAAACAGGGCAAGGACGCTCAGAAACTGTAATAGGACGGGGACGGCTTTCATTATCATAGCTAATACCGTGGCATGGTGAGCTTTTTCGCGTGAAATTTTTGGGACAACTGGGCGATCTTACATCCCTCTTTATATAGGACATTCCCGGAAAAAATCAAGATTATGCTCGGAAAAATATGCTGATAAAATTTATCGTTTATGCCCGAAATGGAATCCGCAACGATTATATTCTGCAAGGAGATAAGAAAAAAGAAAAATACCATCACGAGAATTTGCTTTTTCTCAAGCATGGTGTAGAGTACCCTAGCAAGAAAAAAACGGCCCCCTCCCCCCATTTTAGGAGATAAACCATGAAGAAAATTGCGAAATTGACTTTGTTCTGTGCCATTGCCGTGGCCTTATCCACGGTGTCGATTGGTTGCAGTTCGGACGGAAGCAGCAGCTTTTGCAAGACGGGGTCGCTTTGGCCGACTTCCCGCACGAAAAAGAAAACTGAGACGGTCTACATGGCCTCCGCGGCGGATCGCAATTGCGAAGTCGGGTATTGCGATCCCTGTGAACCGGCGGCGTGCAATCCTTGTGAACCCGCCTGTGCCCCCTGCGAACCGCTTTGCGATCCTTGTGCCATGAACGGCATGAGCGGTGTCATTTCCTCAGGAATCATTCCGGGGCCCGCTGGCAATTGATTGCCGGTCGTGAATCAAGGTCTGCCATTTTCGACTGCGGACCTTGCCGAACGATGTTGTGTAGCGCGACGGCCTGCGTTCACAGACCGTTCTCCGCCTCCGCGATCAACTCACGGAGTGCGGATTCGCTTTCCTGCTCACGTAGTCGGTCGATGAATTCCGGCAGGGCGAGCAGGCGGCTCAGCCGGGTCAAAATACGGAGATGCACGCGGTCGTCTGTGGAACAGATCAGGAAGAAGATGTCGGTGTAATTGTTGTAACCGCCGCCGAACGGAATCCCGCCGGGTATGATACCCAGCGCGATGAACGTGTCGCCTAAAATGCTCGGCATAGGTCGGCGCGAGTGCAGCAAAGCCACGCCGTTTCCGAGGGCCGTACTGTGTAATTCTTCGCGGGCTTTGATCGCTTCGGTCATGGCACTGCCGTCCCAGAGCAAGCCGGTTTCGATGCCCAGTGACACCATCGAACGAATAACGGAGTCGCGTGTTTTCGCACGAAGCGGCAGCGCGACGGCCCCGACCGGTATCAAGGCCGCAATGGAAACGGTCTCTTCGACAGCTCCGACCGGCACGGATTGATCGAGGGCCGCCTCCACTTGTGCCAGCTCCGCCCCGTCTGAAACGCCAATGCGCTGCTCAAGCCAGTGATGCACTTCTTCCCGCGAAAAAACCGCCTCGCCGCCGATACGCCGACACGGAATCTCGCCCCGGTCAACGAGTTTCTTGACCTGTGGCTCAGGAAGATGCAAATAACGTGACAACTGGGATAGATTCATTGTGCTTGGCATGATTTTATAGACCCGCGTATAAATTTTGACCCGTAGTGCCGTGCCGCCTGATCGCGTGCCGCAGCTTCCTCGGCTTCGCTGCGCTACGCCCGGTCGCCGCTACAGGCCAAAATTCTTCAGCAGGCAGTAATAAATGGCAATTTACGGCGTACAATAGGCCTGTTCGGAAATTTTATTTTATACAAGCTGGGACGACCTCCCGTCATTTCCGTATATCATCTCCCGTATGTCGTCATTCTCGCACGGGCGGGACTGGATGTAATCGCTGCCGAGAGGAGGTGATTTAATTCCTTTTATGTCAATGACTTGCAACTACGGCTCGCCTTCGACTTTATCGAGCACGCCATAACCAATCCAGTAACGAAAACATGTGAAGATGGCTGACCACTTGCCATATTTTTGGGGCTGCGCCCGCCGCCGGCAACCGTGTTCGCACAGATATTGTAACGCTCGAAAAAAGGTCAGGTCATCAATTTCCGGCTTTTTGCGTGGCCTCGGCAGGACATTCCCCCAAAACAGGCCAAGGTAATGTCAATACGATCTAAGCTTTTAATACGCTCTAAGGCGTGCTCCACTCACCGGGCAGCGGAAATGGCATCGCGGACAAGTTCGCGGATCATTGCCGCCGACGCTTTTTGACCGGTAAACAGTTTGAACTGGAGGCAAGCCTGACCGACGAACATTTCCACGCCGGTCACGATGGTGCAGGCTTTCATCTTGGCCGACTTGATGAGCAGGGTGTTTTCCGGGTTGTAAACGGCGTCGAAAACAACCATGCGTGCCCGGAGAGCGGACCTATCAATAGGCGACTCGTCGACATTCGGGTGCATACCGATGGGGGTGCAATTGGCAATAATATCCGTTTTCCAATCGTTTCGTGCCCTCCAGTCGAGCACTTCAACGTCCAGATGCTTGGCCAGTGCAAAAGCTCGGTCGCCGTTGATGTCGGTTACGGTGACAATCGCGCCGCGTTTTTTTAGTCCGTGAGCCAAGGCCATACCCGCCCCGCCCGCACCGAGTACCAAGGCCGTTTTGCCATACAGCACGCTCGCCGCATCCGTGCTCTTACCCCCCATCGCAATTTCAATGCTGGACACCGCCGCCATGTAGTCGGTATTGTATCCCAGTCGTTCCTTGTCATGGAAAACGACGGTGTTGCACGCGCCGATACGTTCCACAGCCGGGTCCATTTTGGTCAAATGCTGCATGACGGCCACCTTGTGCGGAATGGTCACGCTGAGTCCCTTGATGTCGAACTCGGCAGCTCTTTCGATGAACCGTGGCACGTCCTCCTCTTCCAATGGAAACGGCACGTAAACGGCATTCACCCCCTGTTCACAGAACGAGCGATTGTGTATCAACGGACTCAAACTGTGGCCGATGGGATTACCAATGATGCCGAAAACCGCCGTTTCGCGGTCCGTTTTATCGTAGTGATACAGGTCGAGCAAATCTTTGTAGACCAACATGCCCGGCGCGATGATGCGTTCCCGCGAAAAAGTGCTGTACGTGAAGGGCATCCCGAATTTTTTGGCCAAAATCCGCGTGGCCTTACCCATTTCGCCCATGCACATGCCAATGACACGGACGCCCTTGCTGCCCGTATTTTTGGCCTTGATGTTTTTTTTACGGATGAACCGCATGAAGCGGAACATGTCGTCAACGGTTTTGGGCGTGACGGCAATTTTGATAAAATACGGCGATTTCGTACTCATTTCCCTATGCAGGGCATCAAGGTCTTCCGGCGTTTTCTCCATGTCGTGAAAGCTGATGATGCGCCGCGTTTCGCCGTAAGGCGGAATTTTGTCCGCGATGTCCAGCTCCAGATCGACAAATTCCGGGCCATGCGCAATGGCAGAGCGGAGGAGCGTCAGACGTTTTTCTTCCGATTCCCGCCATAGTCCGCCGTCTTCTTTGCGACGCGCGGTAACGACGACCGCGGAAGGCCGGTCAGGAATCAGCCGCTGAAGTTCCGGCGCTCGCCGCAGGAAATCAAGTCGCAATTCAACCAACTGCACGCCGTCCGCGACGAGGGCGTGATGTTCGTGGATCATCCGGGTATGGCTACCGCAGGCAATGGTGACACAAATCATGTGAGAAAGGATCGAGGGTCAGGGGTCAGGGGTCAGGGGTCAGAGCCGCGACCGTAAAGAAACGATGGCATATCGGAAGAGCAAGCAACCGCCCCCTTACAGTTTGACAGTGTTCTGAGTTTATCATTTCTTGCCCATTCGACAAGTTCCACTCAGGCCACGTTCTTGCCAAGCCCTCCCGAAACGAGTACACTAAGCAGGGTGTTTTTTTCAAGCAGCATTCTTCCGGGCGAGAAGCATGAGTTCGTTTTCCATCGGTTATTTCGGGCCTTATCGCCTTCTGAACGTTGTCAACACGGGCCAGTCGAGTCGGCTTTGGCAGGCTTATGACGACCGGAATCAGCGTTACGTCGGCATCAAAACACTGCTGGACCGCTTTGCCCGGCAAAAAGATCAAATCCAGTTGCTTAAGTGGGAATACGAAGTCGCGTCGAAACTTTCCCATCCGAAGCTGATTCAAATCTACGAGTACGCGAGGCATCAGCAAGTGCCCTATCTGACCATGGAGTGGTTTTCGGCCCCGAACCTGAAAATGTGGATCAATCGCGGCTATGACCAGTATTGCGAGGCCTTGCCAAAACTGTTGCCGGACATGGCCGAAGCCCTGCTGTATCTTCATGAGCAAGGATGGGCGCACCGCGACATCAAGCCGGATAATTTTCTCTACAAGATTGACGCCGACAAAAAAGAGACCGGTGAATTGAAAATGATCGATTTTGCTTTGGCCAAGCGAATGGCGGGCGGCCTAGCTAGGATTTTCGCTTTGAAAACGAAGACGCAAGGTACGGCCAGTTACATGTCGCCTGAGCAGATTCGGGGGCTTCCGCCGACGGCGCAGTCGGATATGTACAGCCTCGGCTGCACCTTTTACGAGCTGTTGTCGACGAAACTCCCATTTTCCGGCGAGTCGATGGCCGAGCTGCTGAACAAGCATCTGGCGGCAGTGCCGCCGTCAGTCTCGCAAAAAAATAGAAACATCACGCCGGAATTTTCCGAAATCCTGAAGATGATGATGGCCAAAAAAGCGATAGACCGACCGAAGAGTACGGCTGACCTCCTGCACCTTCTGAAAACAGTGCGAATTTTTCGCCGCCCGCCCTCGCCGGGCGATGTGAATTGAGAACAATGCCGTGTCGTATGGTTTCGACTTACTGCCGCTCCGCACAAAAGATGAACCAAATCGATTCGACGTTTGCCGAACACCAACGAACTCTCCTAAGCTGGTTCATGCCGACACGTTCTAAATGACGCGATACTCGTCGACTTGCACGTCGACCGAGGCCGGGACAACCTTTTTTTCTGTCCCGAAATAAGCGCAAACCGCGGCATTCTCCGAATCAAATTTGCCGGGATTCGTCCAACGCAGAACAAGTGCGCCACCGAGTTTGAGAAAATCCCCAAAATTTTCCGCCGTTTCCGTTTCTTGACGAGGACCGATCAGCAAAACCGACGGGCCTTGAAACGTTTCGGGAATGAACATGATGGCCGGCCTCGCGTCGGGCCGGGCAAACAGTGATTCGATACGACCGCAGTGCTCCGCATTTCGTCCAATCACCGCCTTGACCGCGGGGGTGATACGCACCTGCCGGCCTGCGTTCAGTGCATCGGCGTCCCAAAGCGTCGGGTTCGGCTCATACTTGAACAGATCGCGTAATCTCGGTGAATACGAAGTTTCACATAGGAAACACCCCGTCGAGGGCTGAGGAATTTTTTTGAGACCGAGGCGGTGTGCCAACGCGATCAAACGTCCCCGTCCCCGTCCCGTGTAACCGTACAATTTTGTTCGGTCGACAAGCCCTTGAATCTCCGGCAGCGTTGGCGTGAGCACCGTGGCGGAAAGCGGCCTGAGCAATAGCCCTTCGAGGCCTGCCTCGCGTGTAATCAGATTCAATTGATGCTGCATCTGGCTGTTCGGACGCTGGCCCGTCAGCTCGCCGGTGGCTACGAAGGCCGCCCCACGCTCTTCCATCAATTTTTTCGCGGCCAGGCACATATCGATACGGCAATCCACGCAAGGATTGACCGCTTTGCCATATCCCCAACGAGGATGGGCCACGAGATTCATATAATCATCGCCAACACAGTGAATGACGAGTTCAATGCCACATTCGTCCGCTGCCCGTCGCGCTTCCGTCGACGCATCGTGAAACGGCGTCACGACATTCATGCCGATCACCTCGATACCTTGCTCCTGAAGAATCCTGGTCGCAAGCGTGCTGTCCAAGCCCCCGGAAAATAATACGATTGCTTTTATCATCATGGAACAATGATACACAAGTGCGTGGAGACGGCGAAGGGGGATGTCAGCGTGGGGACTGTGGTTGTTGTTCCGGGAAGAAGCCCTTTTGAACGGCATCATCGACGAAGGCGTTGGCCAGACGGCCCAAAACCGGTGCGGCCTCGTGAAGTTCTGCAAAGCGGCCTCGCACTTGTTCCGGCGAGATACCGTTTTCATGCCAAACGGCACCGCGATAAAGGTAATTCTGGATGGGCGGCTGAACGCGATCCATGGCCAGAGCGAATTTGGCGTCGGGCGTTTCGCCCCGGTCAAACTCATCCCACAAGGCACGAAGCGGTTGCCCCAAGTCGTCCGGCAGGAGAGCAAAAATTCGGTCGGCGGCTTCGGCCTCGCGCTCCGCCTTACCCACATGACCAGCCACGTCAAAGGCGTAAACATCGCCTGCATCGATTTCGACAAGATCGTGGATGAGAAGCATTTTCAGCACGCGAAGCAGGTCTACACCTTGGTCGGCGGCCTCTTCATAGAACAGGACCGCCATCAGAGCGATGTGCCATGAATGCTCCGCATCATTTTCCAGCCGGTCGCCGCCGAGAATCGTGTTGCGGCGAAGAACTGTCTTCAATCGCTCGACCTCGCGCAGAAACTCCAACTTACGAGCGGCCCTCGCCAAGTCCGGGTCGGCGGAACTGTCCGCAAAATGCCGGAAAGTTATTTCCATCTCAGGCGGTTGGTCCTTCAATGCACCAGCTCCTGAGCGCGTGCTCCGAGTAGGCTGCCAACGCGGTGACAATCCAAAGCGTCCAATTCCAGAGCATCGTGAATATCGAGAATGACATCCCAATCGGCCTCGTCGGCGAAGGTACTGCGGATATTTTCCTGTTGATCAAGTCCGGCCGGAACCGGCAAGAGTTCCACAGTGTATTGCTTCTGATTATCGAGAAAATAGGAACCGGGAAGTTGCCGATGCACAGGATCAAGATTTTTCTCCGCAAGGCTTCGGATGGTTTCGCTGCGATACCATTCTGGAAACAGGCCGTAGGGTCTGCCGGGCGAAAAAATTTCGTTCGTAAACTGATAGGCCGCATAATCGCAGTGAGGCTCCAAGTCCGCCGCCCGAACAAGCTGATCAATGAGTGTCGGATCGATAAAGGGCCAGTCCGCCCCGATAAAAACGAAGGATTCCAGCGGAAAACGCTCCAATGCCCGCCCTAAAAGTGTTACAGTATCTTGCGCATCACAGGAAAAGACGGGAACGTCGATCGGGGCAAGTTCCCTGACATCGTCGCCCTCCACGCCCTCGTCGGCAAGTACCACCACGCCGCTCAGAAGTTCGCAGTCCGTGACTTGTCGCACCACCCATTCCAACACAGATTTGCCGTCCAAGCGCCGAGAAAGGTGCAGACGTTGCCTGTTGGTCAACAAGGCTCCTTTGACAATCCCCAATGTTCTGAACATGGCATCCTCCTATGGTAAACGCAGAAAATCAAATGGCCCGTTTTTTCAAACACAACCCCAACGTTTTCTTATTATACAGTCGGCGCACAATAAATCAAATCTTTTTACAGTTTTTTTGACGATTCTTTTCATGTTATCAGTCGTTGTCAGTTTTGGTTGCCCGGCAGGCGTTTCGCATCGTGGGATCGGCAGGTTGTAATCAAGAGGCAAAATGGCCGCCTTATTCGTTAAATCCGTTACAATCCGAATGAAGTGGTTTAAGAAAGCTGTCCATTTTAACATTTTCTCTTCTTTTTGATTGAAAGCGGCCAAAATGCCGATTACAATAGTGATACGTGCCTGATTTGATTTTGTTCTATTTTTCTGGACGCCGTTTTGCTTGAGGCGGTAAAATGTCTTACTTTCAGCCTTTCATTGCGTCGGCTTTTTCGACTTATGCCGTAAGCCGCAGTGCCTACGCCGGTCGCGCTGAAGTTGCGTCACAGGATGAAACGCAGGACGCCAACAAAGCGGCGGTCACGGAATCAGGTCGTGATGCGGGCAAACCACGGTCGGAATCTGGCGACATTCTCGACCTTACAAACGTCGATCAAACGGGAAAAATACAGGACAGTCCGGCGGAGAAGGCGGCAGACGGTAAAGCGGATGCCCCTCCGCGCGACCCCGAAGCGGTCGCGGATAGAAATGACGTTGCGGAACCTCGGCAGCAGGATGATGTGAAGGCGGAGGAAGAGGAATCCGAGACCACGGAGTTAGAAACCGCACAGTCGGAAACGGAAGAATCGGCCTTGGCTGTGGACCTGACGCCGGAGGAACAGGAGCAAGACTCAAGGCCCGTGATACGGAAGTCCGAGTGCATGAGGCCGCTCATTTGGCCGCAGCGGGAGCCTTCGCCACGAGTGGGGCGAGCTATACGTATCAAACCGGCCCGGATGGTCAGAAGTACGCGGTGGGCGGCGAAGTCGGAATTGACACCGGCGAAGTCGCAGGCGATCCGCAGGCGACCATACAAAAAATGCAGACGGTATATCGAGCTGCGATGGCCCCAGCCGAACCGTCGAGCCAGGACTACAAAGTCGCCGCCGCCGCCCGCCAAAAAGAGGCCCAAGCCCGCACAGAGTTGGCTCGGCAGAGTAGTGCCAATGCTGAAAATGCCGAGGGGACGGCGGGAGATTCTACTGTCACGCCTGCCCCCACCGTCCGGCAAAATGCGGAAACAGCCCGTTCTGCTCCATCGGCCCAGTTCGATGCCGCCGCCGATTCCGAGGCTGTGGCAAAGTCCTTTACTCCTCAGTTGGCCAAGACCGCTACCCGGAATTCCGCCTACCAAGCGCAGAGTACGATGCCCCTCAACGCCGCTTTCGCTGCGAAATTCTCGGCCTTTGCTTGATCAACTTTCAGATCAAGGTTGCTTTCTAGCGCAAACCGAACATCGTTTTACCGCATCACCGCCGTACAACAATGTTGGCGTCGCTCACGGTTGTCGTTCCTCGCAGGTGGGAATCTTCTGGACGGACGACTGGCGAAAATCATCTCGCCCGATCTGAGAGGAAGTCTCCAACTGCAACCTCTTTCTCTGTTGTCCTCTTGACCTTCCTCCGGGAGACTGAGGTTGGCGGACAGGGCAAGGTGAGGAGGATGCACCCGTTTGGCGAGATTCTTTTTTGTGCGGTGTGCGGGGAGTGCAGTAGAAAATTTTTCGGCAGTGTTGTAGAATGTAGCCCTTCACTGCCTATTTTCATTTCATTCTCATTTCAAAAGGAGAAAATTCTATGACAGAAAAGCTGAACGTGGCCATGATCGGCCAAGGTTTTATGGGTCGCTCCCACTCCAATGCTTGGGGCCAGGTCAACAAATTTTTCGAGCCGCCGATCAAAGCGGTCAAGCATACCGTTTACGGCATGGAAGCGGAAAATCCCAAAACTTTCGCCGAGAAATGGGAATGGAATAATGCGTCCACCGACTGGGAAGCCCTTGTGAAATCGCCGGAGATCGGTCTGGTCGACATTGTCACGCCTAATTTCATGCACGCCCCGCCCGCCAAGGCCGCCATTGCCGCCGGAAAGCCCTGCGCCTGCGAAAA
>QMCD01000965.1_pt1 | contig 30578 bp, 24 predicted proteins | sample 1821841 | NCBI WGS metagenome assembly QMCD01 (sample SAMN01991225, study PRJNA193472) | Termite gut metagenome, whole genome shotgun sequencing project. | isolation source: worker | host: Macrotermes natalensis | reverse complement strand
AGTTGATAATTCAGCACCCGAATGGAGTTTAAAAGGCTATGGTACGGATAAAGGGATGGGATTTTTATTATCGACATCGTATGATCAAGGAAAAGTTAATAGTGAACATGGAAGTTATAATTCAACTAAGTTAATATTTGATATGCATAGTCATCCTGATGGTGGGGATAATAGAGGCCCTTCAGGCTATATTAGCTATTTTAAGGATCCACGTACACTTAAAGAACATTATGAAAGTGATCCATTAAAATCTGATTGTGGATCATTATTATCTAATTTACAAAAGAATTATAATGCAAAACATTACATCTATCATAAAGGAAATAAAAACTTATATTATTATGATTTATACACAAAGAAGTAGTGGGAGAGATAAAACTCAAAATCAAAAAGCAATTTCAAAAGGATTTGTAAATAGTGGAGTAGCCCTAAGGAAAATAATTTTAGGTAAATAAAAAAATGAAAACGAGAAGTGTTATAAATGAAAAATAAAAGAATAAAATTTTTGATAATGCCATTTGGGCAAACTTTGGAGATTTTTCTCCCGTTTATGCTTTGACGGAATCCTGCTCGAACAATGAATCCGCCGGCACGTGCCGGGCTGTAAAGGAGACACAAGACAACAATAGAATACAAACAAAAAAGAAATGAAGATGAAAATAAACCAGACAAGTAAACTTATATTTTTTATTTTGGCGGTAATTTGCAGTAACAGTATTTTTGCTCAATCTGATTTTTTGCCGCAACAGAAAAAATATGCCAGAGTGAGAACTGCGATCAAAGAAAAAGAGCAAATTCTTACAGAAAATTTACGCAAAAATGGGCTTGCTATGGACAATGTGCATATTTTGATAGCGGCATACAAAGCAGAGGAAAAGTTGGAAATTTACGCCAAAAAGAAAAGCGAGACTGTTTATAAATTGATAGCCCTTTATGATGTTTGTGAGTCTTCGGGAGTGTTGGGACCCAAACGGCGACAAGGCGACAGACAAGTGCCGGAGGGTTTTTATAAAATAGACCGGTTTAACCCATCCAGCAATTTTTATTTGTCGTTAGGTATCAATTACCCCAATCAATCGGACAGAAAAAAGAGTAATTTTTCAAATTTAGGTGGCGATATTTTTATTCACGGCGATTGCGTTACTATTGGATGCTTACCGATGACCAATGATAAAATAAAGGAAATTTATCTTTATACGGTTTTTGCTCGCGATAACGGACAGACGGATATTCCTGTTTATATTTTTCCGTTTCGTATGACCGATAGCAATTTTCAGACATACAAGAAAAAGTATTCACAAAATCAAAGTCTTATCGACTTTTGGGGAAATTTGAAAATCGGTTATGAAAAATTTGTTTCGGACAAAAAAGCATTGAAAATAACAGTTAACCCGTCAGGAGATTATCAATTTTAAACACTTGCCTCCAACAGTGTTTGTCTTGGCTTTTCCGCCTCAGGTTGCGCTTTGCTTACCTGAGGTTATGAAAATATGGCTTTTCAAGCCACCGGCTTATCCAAAACTCAGGTTCTAAAATTACTCTCCTATTATTTTTCCTATATTTCCAATACATGATTTGATAGGGTCAACCGATTATAATGCAATTACCTCGATTTTCCCATGAACGGGTGAAATCGAGGTAATTTTTAGCAAATAACAGCTTATAAAAAGCTGGTTATCAATACACTATTCATTTAGCGAATGTCCCTTTTTAGTTGTGAAGCACAAGCATGGGCGGCTTGGTGCAAATTATTTCTTGAAAATAAAATAAACCGCTAAAACTAAAAATATGAATCCAATAAAATGATTAAGCCGGAAAGATTCGTTTTTAAAAACAAGAATAGTAAAAAACGAAAAGACAACCAGCGAGACAACTTCTTGAATCACTTTTAACTGCCAAATGCTAAAAGGTCCGCCATTGCCTTCAAAGCCGATACGGTTAGCCGGAACTTGGAAAAAATATTCGAATAAAGCAATTCCCCAGCTCAAAAACACGATCATAATTAGCGGTAGGCTTGAAAACCAATTCATATCTTTGAATTTCAAGTGTCCGTACCACGCAAAAGTCATAAAAACATTGGACAGGATTAATAATATTATAGTATAAGATACTTTCATTGTGCTAAAAAAATGAATTCATTCTGTAATTCATTAATTATCATTTACCTTCTCTTGCAGTAAAGCAAAATCCAACACTTCTTTAATATCCTCCACGTAGTGAAATTTAACCCCTTTCATATAAGTACCCTTTATTTCGTCAACATCCTTCTTGTTTTCGCGACACAGAATAATATCCTTGATACCGGCTCTTTTTGCAGCAAGGATTTTTTCCTTGATCCCCCCTACCGGAAGCACTTTTCCGCGCAGAGTCATTTCTCCGGTCATTGCCAAATTGGCTCTGACTTTCCGCTTGGTAAATGCCGATGCTAATGATGTTACCATGGTGATACCTGCCGAAGGTCCGTCTTTGGGAATGGCACCTTCCGGTACGTGAACATGAACACTATATTCTTCAAACATATTTTCGGGAATGCCCCACTTTAAGGCATGCGAGCGTAGATATTCCAACGCCAGCACGGCAGATTCTTTCATTACATCACCTAAATTTCCGGTTAAGGTCAACTTCGGTGTTTTAGCTTTACTAAGGCTTGTTTCCACAAAAAGAATATCTCCGCCCACTGCCGTCCAAGCCAATCCGGTAACAACACCCGCATACTCGTTTCCTTGATATTCATCTCTCGAATAGCGTTCGGCACCCAAATATTCTTGCAGGTGTCCGGGGGTGATTACCTCATCAAAGTTTTCCTTCATGGCAATTTTACGAGCCACCTTGCGCATTATTTTCGTGATTTGCTTGTCCAATTCCCGTACTCCCGATTCACGAGTGTAAGCATCAACAATTTTAGAGATAGTCTCTTTCGGCAAAGAGATCAGATCTTTCTCTATACCGTGATTTTCCATCTCTTTCGGGATTAAGTGCCGGATAGCTATTTCTACTTTTTCCTCCAAGATATAACCGCTCACATCAATCAGTTCCATACGGTCGAGCAATGGCTGGGCAATGGTTGACAGGGTATTTGCCGTTGCAATAAACATTACTCTCGACAAATCGTAATCAATATCCAGGAAATTATCGTGAAATGTATTATTCTGTTCAGGATCAAGCACTTCAAGTAATGCTGAAGCGGGGTCTCCCTTAAAATTGGTATTGACCTTATCTATTTCATCCAAGATAAATACGGGATTGGAAGTTCCGGCTTTTTGAAGACTTTGAATTATACGTCCCGGCATTGCCCCGATATAGGTACGGCGGTGTCCGCGTATCTCAGCCTCATCATGCAGGCCTCCCAGCGCAATGCGAATATATTTTCGCTTCAATGCTTCGGCAACCGATTTACCGAGCGATGTTTTCCCTACACCCGGAGGTCCATACAGGCAGATAATCGGCGATTTCATATCGTTTTTCAGCTTCAATACCGCTAAATGTTCGATAATTCTTTCTTTTACCTTTTCCAGTCCGAAATGGTCTTTATCCAGCAGCTTTTGCGCATTTTTGAGGTTGAAATTATCTTTTGAATATACACCCCACGGCAAGCCGGCAATGGTTTCCAAGTAATTTACCTGTACGCCATAATCGGGCGAGTGATTCGAAATACGTTCCAGCTTTTCCAGCTCTTTTTCAAAAATTGCCTTCACTTCGGGACTCCATTTTTTATGCTCCGCTTTTTCTTTCAGCGACTGAACGTCTCGTGTATGTGAATCGCCCAATTCATCTTGAATGGCTTTGATTTGCTGGTGCAAGTAATATTCGCGTTGTTGTTGCTCAATTCCCTCTTGCGTTTTTGACTGAATGGCGAGTTTAAGTTCAACCATTTGTAGCTCTTTATTGAGCAGACCAAGCAATAGATAGCCGCGTTCTTTTATCTCACTGGTTTCAAGCAACTGCTGCTTGTCGGTTAGTTTGAAATTGAAGTTAGCACAAATAAAATTAATCAGCGCGTTAGCATTTTCAATATTCTTCACGGCAAAAGTTGCTTCCGCCGGCATTAAGCCCGAACTACGGATTATTTTGATAGTCGCATCTTTTAGCGTTTCGAGCAGTGCGCTAAATTCTTTTTTATCTTTTGTCAGCGGATTTATATCATCCAACGGTTTGACCGAACCACGTAAATAGGGTTCATCTGTAAATATTTCGTTCAGAAAAACGCGTTTCTTTCCTTGCAGGATAGCAGAAGTAGAACCATCAGGCATTTCCAAAATCTTAACTACCTGCGCCACTGTTCCGATATGAAACAGGTCGTTGATTTTCGGATTCTCCTCGTTTGATTCCTTTTGGGTAAAAACAGCAATTGGTATCTTTTTTTTATAGACATCTTTTACCGAAATCAATGATTTTTTACGTCCCAAAGAAACCGGCATAATCACTCCGGGAAATAACACCATATTCCGCAATGCCAAAATAGCAATACTTTCGTTTTCGCCCTTTTTAAATTCAAATTTTTCGTCTCCGTCAGTTATCAGCGGGATAAAATCTGTTACTTCATCGTCCATTTCGTCTAAGAATATCTCATCCATCATTGTTGTCATGTCATAATATTTATTTGTTCACGCCAATTTGACAGTATAAATAGGATATTTCCTCACGTCAAATTGACAAGTAGAGCATTTAGTCTACTGATTTATTGTTATCTATATAAAACAATAAAATCAATTATTAATATATGCAATACTCATGCCAAAGACACATAATAAAAAAGTGATAAGCACTATTACTTATCACTTTATTTTGTTGCGGGAGCCCGACTCGAACGAACGACCTTTGGGTTATGAGCCCAACGAGCTACCACTGCTCCATCCCGCGATATATTCAATATTAAAATGTAAAAGCACATCCCTCAATTGCGTTGCAAAGATATGGACTGTTTTTCAAAAAAACAAACTAATAAACGTTAAAATCAAAAAAAATATAACTAAATATTATACGACATTGACTTATTTCATCAAAATCTTCATGAATTCATCACCCGACAATAATCCGTAAGAACCCTCTTTTGCTGAAAATTCATCGTATTTTTGCACATTATCCGGAGTTGCTCCCGGCTTGTAAATAGCAAACGGAACGGGGTCTATGGTATGCGTTTTGACACGGCAAGGGGTTGGGTGGTCGGGCAATAGTGCAATTGTTACCGGCTCATCCCATTTGGAAACTTCCTCAAAAACCGGCTTTATGATGCGATTTTCAAGATATTCAACCGTTTTCAGTTTAAGGTTGACATCTCCTTCATGTCCTGCTTCATCGCTTGCTTCGACGTGCAAGTAAACAAAATCATTCTCTCTCAATGCATCGATGGCAGCCTGTGCTTTTCCTTCGTAGTTAGTATCATAAAGACCGGTTGCACCTTCTACCGCAATGGGGGTTAGTCCGGCATACACGCCGATTCCCTTGATTAAATCAACGGCAGAGATGACTGCACCACTTTTTAATCCGTAGAGTTCCATTAGCGTTTTCATTTCCGGCTTATATCCGGGCGACCAAAGCCAAATGCTATTGGCAGGATCTTTTCCCTCTTGCCTGCGTTTTATGTTGACCGGATGATTTTCCAGCAACTCCTGCGAGCGAAGGATTAAGTCATTCAACAATCTTGCTGTTTCTTCCGCTTCCGCAACTTTTGCCTTTATCATTACATCTTTAAACGGAGTGCCCGGCACATCATGCGGCGGAGTGCAAATCAGCTCTTTATTTCCACCTTTTATTTTGAGTAAATGCCGGTAAGATATACCCGGAAAAAACTTCACAGTTTCCGAACCTAACTTTTCATTCAGAAAATGAATCAGCTCGTATGCCTCTTCGTTAGAGATATGTCCTGCCGAGTGGTTTTTTATTTTTCCGTCTTCTATACAAATAAGGTTACAGCGCATTGCCATTTCGCCCGGCTCAATAGAAATACCCATACTTGCTGCCTCCAGCGACCCTCTACCTTCAAGTACCTTGGATACATCGTAACCCAATACGGATAAATTAGCCACTTCACTACCGGGTAAGAAACCCTGCGGAACAGTCACTAATAAGCCATTCCGTCCTAATGCTGCAAGCTTGTCCATATACGGAATATTGGCAGCTTGTAATATGGTTTTATTCCCAAGTGCGGCAACCGGCTCATCTGCCATACCGTCGCCGAGTATGATTATATATTTCATTGGTTTTGCTCTTTCTAAAAACGAACAATAAATATGTTTATGCAAATATACAACATTTTCTAAAAAGAGATAATCGCAGCAAAATATAAAATAATTATTTTTTCAACATAAACCTTTCGGATTATGTTAATATTTATTACCTTTGTCGTCTCAAAAATTAGTTACAGATGAAATCATTTTTTATCGGAGACAAAGAAATTAAGTTACCCATCATACAAGGTGGTATGGGTGTTGGTGTTTCACTTTCAGGATTAGCCTCTGCCGTGGCTAACGAAGGGGGTGTAGGAGTTATCTCTGCTGCCGGATTGGGATTGGTTCACAATACGTTTCCCGGAGATTACCTTAACAGGTGTATTTTAGGCTTGAAAGAAGAGATCCGGAAAGCCAAAGAAAAAACGAAAGGGATTATCGGAGTGAATATCATGGTTGCTTTGAGCAACTATGCAGATTTAGCAAAAACAGCTATCGCAGAAAAGGTAGACGTGATATTTGCCGGAGCCGGACTGCCGTTTGACCTGCCATCTTTCCTGAACGGAGAGAGCAAAACAAAATTAGTTCCAATCGTATCTTCCTCGCGTGCTGCACAAATTATTTGCAGTAAATGGAAGAATAACTACAACTACCTGCCGGATGCCATAGTGGTTGAAGGACCTAAAGCCGGCGGTCACCTGGGATTTAAAGTAGAACAAATAGAAAACGAGCAATATTCGCTGGAACATCTTATTCCGGAAGTATTAACCGTTGCTTCTTCCTATAAGGATGAAAAAAATATTCCGGTAATTGCGGCGGGAGGAATCTCTTCTGGCAGCGATATACTCCGGTTTTTGAAGTTGGGTGCTTCAGGTGTACAGTTAGGCACCATGTTTGTTGCCACTACCGAATGCGATGCTTCCGAAGATTTTAAAAAGGTCTTTGTAAATGCTAAAAAGGAAGATGTGAAAATTATTCAAAGTCCGGTAGGAATGCCGGGTAGAGCAATTGACGGCGAATTTATCCACAGTGTAGAAAAAGGTCTGGAAACTCCCAAAAATTGTCCTTTCCACTGCATAAAAACGTGTGATTATACTAAAAGTCCGTATTGCATCATTCTGGCTCTTTACAATGCCGCAAGGGGCAATATGAAAAAAGGATACGCTTTCAGTGGTGCCAATGTTCATTTAACAAAAAAAATATCAAGCGTAAAAGAGGTTATTGCTAATCTGAAAGCAGAATTTTTAAATGCCAAATTAGGAATTATATAAATAGGAATTATATAAAATGGTACAAAAGCTAATATCATATCCGCTGTCCGTCATTTATTACTTTTTGTTCGGAATGACGTTAGTGATTTTTCATGTAATTCAGTGGATAAGTTTTAGTTTGTTTGGCTACACTGCGCACAAAAAAAGCGTAGATGCCATGTATTTTTTCTTGATAGCCAACACGTTTGTTCTCGGCACAAGATATAAAATTGAAAACCGGCATAAACTTCCTACGGGCGTACCGTTAATTATTGCCGCCAACCATCAAAGTTTGTATGACATAACTACTATTGGTTGGTTTTTACGGAAATTCCACCCGAAATTTATCAGCAAGATTGAGCTGGGTAAAGGCATACCAAGCGTTTCTTACAACCTGAGAAAAGGAGGGTCGGTATTGATAGACCGGAAAGATGCCAAACAATCCCTGTCGGCCATAAAAGAAATGGGGCAATATATTGAGGCAAACAAACGGACTGCGGTCATATTTCCAGAAGGAACAAGAAGTAAAACAGGGAAGCCAAAGCCATTTGCTGAAAATGGGCTGAAAATTCTTTGTAAATACGCTCCTTCCGCTTATATGGTACCTGTTTCGATCAATAACTCGTGGAAAATGACACGCTGGGGCGCATTCCCAATGGGAATCGGAAATAAAATCATTTTTACCATTCATGATCCGATACCGGTAAAGGAATTTCCTTTTGCCGAGGTTTTTGAGAAGACGGAGCAGGCTGTGGTGCATGGGATTATATTGGGAAATTAAAATGAAATTTATATTCTACTTTTTTATTATCTTGCGTAAAATTTAAACGATAAAAGCTATGGCAACAACGAATAAGAAGACAACAAAAACTACAACCAATAAAATAGATGCACGTTCGAGAATTAAACCTCGTGGTCTGGCGGGAATATTTAAAGGGGAAATAACTTTAAACGGGACAGATGATGAAGTATTTAGTTTAAACAGGCTGGGAATTGTGAGATGAACAAAAACGGATATTTACTTGATACGCACACTTTGGTTTGGCTTTTGCAAGATAGAGATAAGCTAAATAAAAACATAAGGGAAGATATTGAATATTTTCAGTATAGTTATTATGCGAGTGTTGCGAGTTTGCATGAGATTATTCTTTTGATAAAAGAGGGGAAATTAGATTCTAAAAGGAGAATTTCTGATTTTATTAATTATGTACAAGAAAAACAAATTCAATTTCTTGATATAAAGCCGAATCACATGAAAGTACTTGAAAAATTGTCGACTCCAGTTGTTGGTAAAGATCTGCACAAAGATCCTTTTGACAGAACAATAATATCACAAAGCATTGCAGAGGGATTGACAGTAATTTCGGCAGATACAGTATTTCCTTTATATAAAGATAAAGGATTTAAATTGTTGGAAAATTGAAATATTAAACTACTTTTGCATAACTAAAAATTGCAATAAATGATTAGTACCGAAGAACAATTTGACCGGATTATAGCCATTTGCAGAGATATATATGCCAAGAAGCTGCACGATTACGGAGCTGCGTGGCGTATTATGCGTCCCGCTTCAATAACAGATCAGATTTTTATCAAAGCCAACCGGATACGCAGTATTGAGATTAAAGGTGAAACAAAAATAGACGAGGGAATACGTTCCGAACTAATCGGGATTGTCAATTACTCAATTATCGGATTGATTCAGCTTGAGCTCGGTTTTGCCAACGAGGAGGATATAGATACCAAAGAGGCATTGCAGCTCTACGACCACTACATGGATATTACCAAAACTCTAATGATTGCCAAAAACCACGATTATGACGAGGCTTGGCGCAGCATGCGCAACAGTTCTTACATTGATCTTATCCTGATGAAACTGTACCGCACCAAACAAATAGAAGACAACCAAAATCAAACCCTCATTTCCGAGGGAATTGATGCCAACTATATGGATATGATTAATTATGCTATATTTGGTCTTATAAAGATTGATTTTTAATCGTTTTAATCGTTTAAAGTTTACGGCCTAAACTTTAAACGATTAAACTTTAAACTTTTAAACATAAAAAAACATGTCGAATTTCCTAAAAAACGTAGCATTTAGAACCTCAATCGTGGTTATTTTCCGCATTATAGTCGGTTGTGTATTTATCTTTTCCGGATTTGTAAAAATAATTGACCCCTTCGGTGGTTTTTATAAAGTTGAAGATTATTTAGTCGCTTTTGGCTGGGATTTCTTTCTTCCGCTCGCTTTTGTTGGTTCCATACTGCAAAATGCGTTTGAATTCCTGCTCGGTATTTGCCTTTTATTCGGGGCAAACATGCGCTCTACCTCTTTGCTGACGATGCTGTTTATGGGGGTAATGTTGCCGCTTACTCTTTATATCGCTATTTTTAATCCGGTAACTGACTGTGGATGTTTCGGTGATGCGTTGATTATCAGTAATTGGCAAACGTTTTGGAAGAATATTGTGTTCTCGTTTATGATTGTGGTAGTTTTTCTGTGGCGCGATTACAGTCCGAAACTCTTTACGCAACGAACAGAATGGATAATCGCCATATATGCCGGATTTTTCGCATTAGCTATCTCTTGGTACACCTATCAGAACTTGCCGGTTATAGATTTCCGCCCATATAAAATCGGAACCGATATTAAAAAGTCAATGGAAATTCCCGAAGGAAAACCGAAAGATGAGTATAAAACCGTTCTTATTTACGAAAAAGATGGAGTGGAGCAAGAGTTTACCGTGGAAAATTATCCGCAAGATACTTCGTGGACATTCGTTGACCAAAAAAGTACGTTGATAAAAAAAGGATACGAGCCTCCGATTCATGATTTTACAATTGAAAATGCTGAAATGGGCGAAATTACCGAAGATGTGATCGAATATCAAGGATATACTTTCCTGCTCGTAATGCCGAAAGTGGAGAAAGCAAGCACAAGCAAGCGGAATGAAATAAACGCCATATACGATTATGCACGTAAGCACAGTTATAAGTTCTATGCTCTAACTGCTACCGGGCTGGATAGCAAGGAAATGCAAGAATATATTGTGGAAGCAGGAGGTGCCGAATATCCGTTTATGAACACAGACGAAATTACGTTGAAAACAATCATCCGCTCTAATCCCGGACTATTGTTGATAAAAGACGGGGTTATTATAAATAAATGGAGTTGTCAAAATATCCCGGCTTTTAACCAACCTTTGGAAGAGTCTGATTTGGGGCAACTGCAATTACGGAACAATTCGAAAACAATCGCCTGTTCCGTTATCGCTTTTATCCTTCCGCTTCTTCTCCTTTTAGGATTAGACCATTTGATTGGATTGATTCAACGGAAACGAGGTAAAAAAACAACAAAAAATTAAATCATTAACCATATAAAAAATTATTTTAAGATGAGAAAAAACATTATAGCAGGAAACTGGAAAATGAACAAAACCTTACAAGAAGGGTTGGATTTGGCAAAAGGATTGGAAGCTGCCTTGAAAGGTAAAAACCATACTTGTGGGGTTATTATCGGAACTCCGTTCATTCACTTGGCAAGTTTGCCGGCTGCTATTGACACTAACAAAATTGCTGTTGCTGCTCAAAACTGTGCAGACAAGGAATCGGGTGCCTACACCGGCGAAGTTTCGGCCGCTATGGTAAAATCAACCGGCGCCGAATACGTGATTTTAGGTCACTCCGAACGCCGCTCTTACTACGGAGAAACGTTTGAGATTCTAAAAGAAAAAACATTATTGGCTCTTAAAAATGACTTGAAACCGATTTTCTGTATTGGCGAGGTAAAAGAAGAGCGCGAAGCAAACAAACAAAATGAAGTAGTTAAGGCTCAGTTGGAAGGTTCGGTGTTCAACCTGTCTGCTGAAGATTTTGCTAAAATCGTAATCGCTTACGAACCGGTTTGGGCTATCGGAACAGGATTGACTGCAACTCCTGAACAAGCACAGGAAATTCACGCATATATCCGCAGCTTGATTGCTGCGAAATACGGAAAAGAAGTTGCCGAAAACACTACTATCCTTTACGGTGGAAGCTGCAACGCTCAAAATGCTAAAGGCTTATTTGAAAACCCTGATATTGACGGCGGTTTAATTGGCGGCGCATCATTGAAAGTGGAAGATTTTGTCGCAATTATTGAGGCAAGAGGGTAAAATTTGATAAAAAAATAAAGGCGCGCTTCGAGACAATGAAGTGCGCCTTTTTTTCAAAATAATATTTCTGTTTTTCAAAATTATTTGCAAGTAAATATAACCGTATCTTCTACCAAAAGAAGAGTTGGAAAGAGAATTGACAAGATTACTTGAAAATAATGAGAAAAGATAGTGATTTTATAATTTAAAAAGCTGTTTGAGTCATTCCATTCAACAGTTAGCCCTGCACCAACAGTCAGCGAAGCTAAAGGGCGTTGGTGCCATCGTTATCAAATACACAGGGCGGTTGCCCAATGTCGTCAAGTTAAGAGAAAAATCTCTCCGAATCAACAAGTCCCGCAGGGACGGTACTTTCTTTGATTGCTTCAATTAGTATCGTCCCTGCGGGACTTCCGGATAGAGAGGAGACTTTTTCCGTAGGTTACGCTTCGCTTCACCCACGGTTAATAAAGTTTCATCCCTACGGGACTCATTGATCCAGAAGCGTTTATCTTTTAACTTGACGACATTGGACGTTACCCCGCACTAGTATATACAAGGCTTTAGCTTCGCAGACCGTTGGTTCGGCCTTAATAAATAATTCAAACAACTTCTAAAACAAAAACGTCTAATGACAGATGACCACCAAGCTACCTTAAAAATATATAAAGCATCCGCCGGTTCCGGAAAAACATTTCGTTTAGCTATCGAGTACCTCAAGTTGGTTATCGAAAATCCGGCATCATACGTCAATGTGCTTGCCGTAACGTTTACCAATAAGGCAACTGCAGAGATGAAAAGCCGTATCTTGACGGAATTATTCGGGATTGCCAAAGGATTGGACGAGTCAAAAACCTACTTGGACACTATTTTAAAAGAACTGAAAGCGAAAGAACCGAAATGGAATATTTCAAAAATCAGAGAACAGGCGCAAAAAGCACTTAATTTGCTGCTACACGATTACAGCCGTTTTCATATAGAAACAATCGACCGTTTTTTTCAATCCATTCTGCGGAACCTGGCAAAAGAGCTTGGCTTAGGGGCATATATGAACATCGAATTAAATGCCAACTCCGTGTTGAGCGAAGCGATAAAAATTATTTTCAGGAAAGTAAAAGATAATCCCGACTTATTACAATGGATTAGCGATTATATCGACGAAAAAGTATCGGAAGGCAATAGTTGGAAACTAAACAAGGAACTTGAAGATTTTGGCACAAATATTTTCCGGGAAGATTTTAAAAGCAAAGAAAAAGAGTTGCGGGAAATTTTGCAGGATAAAAAATTCTTGAAAACTTTCCGGAAACACTTATCCGGCTTGAAAGAAGAAAAAACGGAAGAGGTTGTTCGCACCGCCATGGCTTTCCGGACGGAAACAGAAAAATATTCGATACAAACAGAAGATTTTGCTTACGGAACAAAAGGGGTTGGAGCTTATTTTGACCGGATTATAGACCAAAAAGAAATTCAAAAAGAACCCAATTCATACACACTAAAATGTTTGGATGATGTAGAGAATTGGACAACTAAAAAATCCCCAAAAAGGAATGAAATCATGGCATTAGCAGAAAATATACTGATGCCTGTTTTGCAGAAAACCGAAGAAACGCGCAAGGAAAATGTGCAGGAAGTGAATACTTGTAACCTGATTCTCCGCCACATCAACAACATCGGATTGCTGTATGACATTGCGGAAACTGTGCGGGAGTTGAATTCGGAAAACAACCGCTTTATGCTTGCCGATACGCCCAATTTACTGAAAGAGTTGATTGATGGCAACGATACTCCGTTTGTTTACGAAAAAATCGGAGCTTCTCTGCAACACATTATGATTGACGAGTTTCAGGATACGAGTGCTGTGCAATGGGAAAATTTCAAGCCATTGTTATTGGAAGGGTTGGGACAAAATGCCGGCAGTTTGATCGTGGGCGACCAAAAACAGTCTATTTACCGCTGGCGAAATGGTGATTGGAGAATACTTGGAAATTTAAAAAACGATGAACTTTTTACAAAAAGAGGGATAAAAATAGAAGAAATTCCGTTAGATACCAATTGGCGAAGCGAATACGAGATTGTCAATTTCAATAACCTGATTTTCAAAGCTGCTATTCCTTTTTTTCGACCGGACGAAAAAAACGGCATGACCGATATTGAAAAAGCATACGCAGATGTGGTACAAAAATGTGCTAAAAATGAAAATGCCGGCTATGTCAAAGCCGGCTTTCTATACGAGACTGACAGCGAATCGTATAGTACCGCCACCATGGAAAAACTCATCGAATACATCGAAGAGCTGCAAGAAAAAGGTATTGCTGCCGAAGATATTACAATTTTAGTCAGGAAAAACAAAACTATTCCGCTGATTGCCGAATACTTGGCAAATTACGAAAAGCAACATCCTGAAAAACCGTATAATTACGATATTATTTCCGATCAAGCATATCAGTTGCAAGCATCACTCAGCATCCATATTTTGATTGAGGCGTTGCGATACATTTCGGAGCCTACAAATCCGGTTTACAAAACACAACTGCTACTTTCCTATCAAAAAGAGATTATTGGCAAGGAAATCAACGATTTAGTTACGGATATTAATTTATCCCATTCTAAAGAGATAAAATTGTTAGAAGAAAAACTGAAACACGCTTCTTTACTTCCTTTGTATGAGTTGATTGAAGAATTATACCAACTATTGGAGCTTCACAAAATAAAGGATCAAGAGAGTTACCTTTATTCATTCCTCGACGGTGTAACCGATTTTTTAACTCAAAAATCGGCAGATCTCAACGCCTTTTTGATTCATTGGGACGAAACGCTGAAAAACAAAACCATTCCGTTCAGTAGTGAAATTGAAGGAATGAGAATTATGTCTATTCACAAATCCAAAGGGTTGGAGTTTCATACGGTCATCATTCCGTTTTGCGACTGGACGCTCACACACGAGACCGGGTTAAGTCCGCTACTTTGGTGTAATTCTGATACTGAGCCGTTTAACCAACTTCCTCTTTTCCCTGTCAAATATGGGAAGGAAATGCAAAATTCGATTTTCAACGAAGAGTTTACCGGCGAAACTACGCAACTTTGGGTAGACAACCTTAACTTGTTGTATGTTGCCCTTACACGTGCGGAAAAAAATTTGCTATTAATTGGGAGAGATAAAAATCCTGAAAGCACGGACAAAAAGAAAAGCGGTTCACCGGTTCCGTCCAATATTTCCGAATTACTGATAAATATATTTGAAAACCCTCAAAACGAAGAACTTAACAATCATTGGAATTCTGAAGTAAGGCAATATATTTCCGGAGCATTGTATGCTCAAAAAGCGAAAAAGAAAGTCTCTTCCGGAAATAAGCTGAATCAAAAACCATCGGTACTGAGTTTTGACTATTTTTCGCACACTCAAAAAGCGGCTTTCAAACAATCGAACCGCTCGAAAGATTTTATTGAGGAAAAGGAACGACCGGAAAACGGTTATACCAATCGCTACATAGACCGCGGAAAATTACTGCACTATCTTTTTGCCAATATTCGTACCATGAAAGATATTCCCGAAGCCGTTGACCGTCTATTTTTTGAAGGATTAATTCATAGCGATTCCGAAAAAACGGAATTGACCACCTACCTCACCGACTCCATGCAGTTGCCCGAAACAGCAGAATGGTTTCGTCCCGGTATAAAATTATTCAACGAATGTTCTATAATCTACCGCGATGAAGCAGGTATTTTGCATAACAAACGTCCCGATCGCGTAATCCAAGATGGCGGCAAAACGACCGTAATTGATTTTAAATTCGGAAAAGCACGGAAACAATATGCTTCGCAGATTGGAGAATATATGTATCTTTTACAGGAAATGGGATACTCAAATGTGGAAGGTTTTATTTGGTATGTGGAGGAAAAGAGGGTTGAAAAAGGCTCAATAAATTGTGCGAGATAATACGGAAAAAGGACGAAAGCATAAGTGATAACATGCTTTCGTCCTTTTTTTATTTTCGATGGAAGTTGCAGGACGTTGCGAACAACGTTCATTCACGGCCTCTCTGTCATTCTGTTTATTTTCTCAGCAGGGTAAAGTGTCCCACATACTGCTTATCAATTTCCGGAACATCAATCACGTACCAATAGTCAGTAGCCGGCATATCCTTACCTAAATATTTACCATCCCAACCTACTTCAGCACCGTTGTATTGAGTGAGCAACTTTCCAAACCTATCATAAATGGAGATGACAGCATCCGCAAATATTTCAATATTGAGTACATTCCAAGTGTCATTGGTACCGTCTCCGTTAGGAGTAAATACCGGCGGGATAAACAATACCGGTACCGGAACCACGTAATCGAATGCGCTGGACTCGCAGCCGCGTTCGTCTCTGATGTAGAACTTGTGCGAGCCGAAAGAAAGCTCGGATTTGATATCTTCGCTGTCGAATGGACGGTTGTCAACACTATAAATAAACTCTCCTGTACCAAAGTCATAATCCGGAATAATCTTCCGGGATCTTACATCTATTGAGTCAATGCGGATGATAACAGGGTTTGTTGTAACCTCTACAGTAATCTCCCCATCGGCTTGACATGAATTTCTTTCCATGTGTACATAGTAAGTGGTAGTGGTGTCCGGAGTGACGGTTTGACGGGCAACTTGCAGCAGAGTTTCTTCGCTTTCAACAGATGCTGTCCACACATAGCTTGTTGCATTGTAGTCTCCTGCGTCTATTGTTGCGGTCTTACCCTCGCAAATAGTAGGTGTTGCGTCAAGCATACCTGTCAGCGGCTCATCCACATAGACATCGACTGTGGTTGTGTTGCTGCAATAGCCGTTTACCCCCTTAACGGTATAGGTGTAGATAGAGCGGTGCTTATCATCGGCATTTGCCGGGATGAATGGCGGAATGGCAGTTATCTGCAAGCCGTCGCCGCTGACTTGTGTAATGGTTCCGTCAGGGTCAAGCCAAGTCAGTTCGGTAGTGGCCGGAACCACACCCTTTAATTCGATTACCGTTCCGTCTTCTGCACCTGCACAGATATATGCCGTACTGTCTTCAAACAATATAAAGTTAACTGTGCCCGATACGTTGAGCGTAGTTGTAGTTCCTGCACCGGAAGTATTTTTATTGCCTTCTATTACTCCTTTTACTTCGCAGTTCCGGTTGGTTACTACATAGCTGTAAATACCGGTATGTTCCGGCTTGGCTTTTGCAATGATATAGGCAGACTGGGTTTCTCCCAAAACCGGCAGTCCGTCTTTTTCCCACACAACCTTCCGGGTTGCCTCGCCTTCAATCTCCAGTACTGCTTTAAATTCGGCATCTTCGCAGAGTTCCATATCCGGAATGTTTTGCTGCTTAACAGTTAATGGCATGGAACGAATGGTTACATCTACGCTGGTAGCGCACTTGTTGGTGTATTTCAACGCATATGTGCGGGTACCTACGTTTTCTGCTGCCGGAATGGTCAAATCAGGCCCGTCTCCTATTTTCTGGCTGCCAAGGTACCATGCAAAGTCGTTTACTTCGTTGCCGCTTTCATCCTTGCTTATGTATTTGGTTACGATTTTAACTTCACCGCCGCAGGTGTAATAGCTGCCGTCAAGATCTCTTTGAACTTCCGTAACAATGGCGTTATCGCTATTGTCAAAGACGGTCGTTCCTTTTTCGCCGGAGATCGTTTCTACCGGTCCGTCACCGATGGTAACAGGAATTGAAGCGTTTTTGGTACATACGTCATCGGTTACTGTTACTTCAAAGGTGTATGTTTTTCCTGCAGGTCCGGCAAGCGGCTGTGTTTTATGTTCTGCAACGGATGTAGTTGCAGTCTCGCCGTTGCTGCCTTTCCACACATATTCTAATGTTCCAAGATTTGGACTTTGCTTGATTAAGTCAACTTTAAGGGTTGCTTCCGTATCCGGGCAGGTTCCGGCAGGCTCGGTAAAGATTTCCAATTCGCGAATATCAACCGTAACTGGCTTTCTTGTGTAGCAGTATGATTCATCTCCCTTGAAATTGGTCATATTCGAGGTATTCAGCGCAGTGTGAATGTAATAGGTATTCACGCCTATATCCGGTATTTTAGCAGCCTGGGCAAGTGGAAGCAAAACTGCACCGGCGGCATCCCTGTAATATTCCGCTGGTTTTAGTTCCGAACTTGCATAATTGGAAACATTCCACTTATCGGTAATGTTTATTTCTCCGCCGGTAGAGGCACATACGGCACTCAGAGCATCAATGCTCAAATCCGGTTGGGCATAAACGGTTACTACAAGCTCACTGGCGTTACTTTCCACTTCTGTATCCTCGTTATACTGGGTAACAAAATAGGAAGTTTTCCCTGCTACGGAAGTATTCGGGGTTGGTGGAATCGAAAACAGGGTTCCACCATTTTCCGGGTCTTTGTCATACCATTTCAGAGTAAAAGTAGCACTTTCATTTCCGGTGTTATCTACTGTTGCAGTCAAAGGCACGGCGCCGGGATCATTCGCACAGTAGGACAAATCGACAACTTCCGGTTTAGGAGAGTCGTTGATTTCTACGGTTATTTCTTTCGGCGCACTTTCACAGCCGGTATCTTTGTTGTATTGAACTACGTTGTAGAATACCTTTTGATCTACACCTTCCGCCCAGTCTGAATTGTATTTTGGGGTCGGAGGGGTGGTCAATGGAGTCAGCGGAGTCATATTTTCGTCATACCACCGCAATTCGCAGTTGGCACAGGTAGGATCGGGAATGATTGCGCTACCGCCTCTGTCCTGGTTTTGATCCATCAGATTCTTTGCGGTATTATCCTTCAAGTCCTTCATCTTATAGCTGAGCTTGAATGTGCCTGACAATTCCGGAAGTTTGTTAACTGTTACGGTAATTTCTACCGGGTCTCCGTAGCATTTTCCAGTTAAATTAGCATTGGTGTAGTATTGGCGGACTAAGTACTTGGTTTCATCGACAACACTTGCTACGTCTGTTTGGATAGAAAGCACATCTGATGAGAGCGGAGTTCCCGAAACGGCGGTCTTATACCATTCCATTCCGCTGTACATATTGTAAGCAGCCACATTCTCGTTTTTCCCGGCAGTAAGTGTTATTTCAGGGTCATTATGACAGATATCGAATGCAGTCTTATCTACAGTTGGCGGCAACACTCCGTAAACGGTTACGTTCAATGGAACGCGGGTTCCTTCTGCTCCTGTAACATTGTGCTTTTGGCTGACGTAGTAGGTCTTCCTGCCGATAGCGGTGGTGCTTGGAGTAGGTCCCTGGTCGCCGGTGGCTACCGGGAGTTCGTTCTTATCAGTGGTTTCATACCATTGCAGGGTATAATTGCTTACATTGTCGGAAGCCGAAACTGTCCTAGCCTGGGCAGTCAATGGAGAGGCTGCTTCATCTTTACAATATTCAACATCGGATGTTGTCGGAGACGGAGCTGCGTAAATAATCACATGTATGCTTATCGTATCGCTTTCACAGCCGTCTGGATTTACCTGTTTGACGTAATAGGTGTGGTGAGTATCCTCGGTGGTGCCGACTGCCGGTACCGGCGGGGTCGGTATGGTATTGCCGGCGGTAGGCAGCTTATCTTCTCCATACCAGATAAGGGCATTGCCGGCTTGTGCTTCTGCTGCCGGTTTGGAAGGGTCATTCTTTATGCTTTGTGCAAGCAAATCGTTGGCAAATGAACCGCTTTCGCCTTCGGAGAGGAGGTAACTGACATCATTGACTGCAGGACGGGCAACCTTCTCTACAGATACAGCAACTTCAAAAGTAGCGCCGGGGCAAGTGCCAAAAGTTGGGGTTACGGTGTAGGTTACGGTGATAACACCTCCGGCAGACGTGTTTTGCAGTGTACCGGCGATAGCGGCGGCATCTGTACCGGATGCCGTACCGGTTATGTCGGCCACGACAGGTTCGGTCCAGGTGTATTTTGTGCCGGCTGGGACAATACCGTCTGTACTATTGGCTGGGGTTGCGTCAAAAGTCCCTCCGCTACAGATGGATCTCGAAATCGGGCTGATTGCCGGTTTCGGGTTCACGGTTACGGTGACTTTAAACGGAGTTCCTTCACAATCGCCCGATTTTGGGGTTACTAAATATTCCACGCTAATCGGGGCGTTAGTTGTATTGGTCAGGGAACCGGAAACGGATGCTTCGCCCGTGCCGGATGCTGTACCGATTATACCGGTAACGATTGGGGCAGACCAGCTGTATGTGGTGCCGCTTGGGATAATGTTACCGGAAAGAGCTGCATCCGGAGTTTTATTAAAAGTTCCCTCACTGCAAATGGCATCTACAGTAAGGTCGGCTATTTTAGGCTCAGGATTGACCGGTACAGTGACCGTAAACTCAGTACCTACACAACCTGCGCCGGATGTAGGGACTACTTTGAACTCTGCATTTACAAGAGCGTCTGTAGTATTAACCAAGTTACCGCTGGTGATAGTTGTCTCACCGGTAACTTCCGAACTTGCTCCGGAAATACCTGAAGTAACTGAAGACCAAGTGTATTTTGTGCCTGAAGGAATGGTGTTTCCGGAAGTTTCCGGAGTTAGAGTTGCCTCTTCGCCGCTACAAATCGCAGCGACTGAAAAATCGGATATAGCCGGTTCCGGATTTACGGTTACTTTATATTCATGTACTTCACTTACACAACCGGTAGTTGCATCCGTTACCGTGTAGTAATAGCTTTTGTCTGCGGTTAACGAATTTAGATCCGGAAGAGTAGGTGCACCGCCGGCGGTAGTACCTGTCAGATCAGTGTACCACGTTACCGTATGACCGGCGATTGATAAGACTGGCATCAAGGCGGCTGTTAAACTACCCATGCAAATCGTTGTGTCAGTTAAGGTAGCAGTAGGTGTCGGGTTAGCCTTGATCAAGATACTGTCCCAACCGTAACAGCGTTCGGCGGTAAGGTCAAAGTTATCTGCCACTTTAACGTAGTATGTAACACCGGTTGCAGTAACGTCGGTATAATCGATGATTAATGAGCTGGATGTTAAACCGCTGGTACTGGCTGTACCGACTGCCGGTGTGTTTTTCCCGCCTTTGTGCCAAGTGATGGTGTAATCGTCATATCCACCGGAATGTGTCGCCGCAGCAGACAAGGTTGTGGATTCGCCTTCACACAAATTGACTGTACGAGAGATGCCAACTCCGGTTAAAACACCTCCGGCAGAAGTTATTAACACATTGTCCGGCTTTTCACATACTTTGCAGTCAATTTCGGCTTCGATAGGCTTTGAAACCGCATAATCGGAACAAGGATCATCTGCATTGAAGTAAAAATTCGGGTCTGCCATTGATGTTGTCAATTTGCCTTTATCTCCCGCCACGACTCTAAAATAAAGTTTCTTCCCATTCGGATCTACAAATGTATTTTTAAAATCTGTAAAAATACTTTCTAAGTGAGCCTGGGATGAAACAGCTACAGGAGCCGCATTTATGTTTTTCCACGATTTCTTATCAAAAGTAAGCGAAGCCGGATCTTCCGTCGTATATTGAAATAAGTATGCAAGCGCAGCTCCGTAGTAATTTGTCAACATCGGTGTTTCGTCTGCATATAATGCAACGTCATCTCCTTCACATGACATTGTAGAAGTTACATAAGTATTCAAGTCAAAATACAAATCAACAGACGGAGCCGAACAAGTGTAAACCCGAATATCATCCAACAACAAGTCATTGCCTCCAGTAGCTCCTGATTGTGTTGAAAGAACCTGGAAACGAACCGAGCTTTCTCCCGAAGGCAACTCTGCATCAACAGAAACCTCAGTCCACTCTGCGCCACTTCTCCCATCTGCGTACCTTGTAATAACAGGTGATGTTGCATAAATTGTACTTTCGTCCAAATTTGTGATGCGTATTTGTACCATTATCGGAGTACTTCCATCTGAAAAATTATTAATAAAGCATTTTATCGTCAATTTTTTCTCACACAAGCCTTCTATTTTATGATCATAGAGTTTTTCCGGAGCATTACCGGAGCAATTTATCATCAAACAAGCTCCATATCCGGCATTAGGATTAGCTTTGTCCACAGGATCTCGTTCTGTATGGTCTTTAAAATAATTAGCACCGGCATATTGCGTTCCATCTCCGGCTTTAGCAGCCCAATTCAATCCATTCACGCCTTGTGCAATATTAGCTATAATAGCGTACCCACTCTGAGCTCCTTGTTCCGGCACATCTCCGGTAGGCACATATTTAGCATTAGGAATCGTATAAGAAGGTATTGATGCTGTGGACTCACGTCTATAATCATTTGCGGCTGTTTTTTGTACTTTTTTGGGATTGGCAATATCTGAATAATCCCATATCCAATAACTATTAGCAGAAGTAAACGTTCCATAATCTTCCTGCCAAATTAATTTACGAGAAGTTGGATTTCCTAAGTCATCGGTACAACAGAGTATATCTTTTATTATGAACTTTTCGGAATCAACAACAGATGATGCTCCTATTGTCATTGTATAATGATAAGTGGTAGTCGCTATTCCGGAAACATTAGAACTATGTCTATAAATCTTATCTGTTGCACCCGGTATCAATACCCCGTCTTTATACCATTGATAACTCACAGCACCTTGATAATTTGTAGCGGCCGATAAAGTTGCACTTTCACCTCCGGCACAAACTTCGTTCGGTCCAACAACTTTCGGGTCAATACATCCTACAACTTCTATTTTAGAAAAACCTACTGCCATACAAGTATTCCAATTCTGCGTTTTTATCACATAAGAAAAGCCAGTCTGAGTAGCGGGTAATTTTCCTGTAATAGTTACTGTGAATTTGTTGCCGCCCAAGCCCGATTTTATAGATTGGTCTTTTGTATGTGTAGCCCAACCCGCATTATTTCCATAATTTGATTGAGGATCAAGCAATATTTGTAATGAAGGATCATTTCCGGAACTATTAACTCCATCACAAGCGTAAGTAGTTGAACTATTCAATAAATATCCTTCAATCGTAACCGTAAAGTTACTACCCGGTTTCAATCCGGATACATCGAAAGAAAATAATTCATCCCCCCTATCTGCACCTGCAATAACCAACATTGGATCATCAACATCCAAAAATTCTTCATCCACAAGGGTTGGATTATCCACGACCACATAAAAGGCATCGCTTCCTACTACCGTAGTCTCTTTTATCATATCAAGAGGAGTGGTAAGTCTATTTCCGGATAAACCAATCTGGGCAGTTGAATTAAAATCACGATATTCCTCCGCAGATGGAACCCCATCAAAATTTGAACCTCCAGCTATCGTTGTACACGTCTGCGCATACCCCTGTCCTCCGAACAGCGTCAAAAGCGCAACTACTAAAATTTTCTGATAAAATCTAAGTGTTTTCATAACTATATCATTTTTACCCTATTAATAAATATTTGTTTTTATTTTCCACAGGATAAATCCTGCGGTTATTCAAATGCTGCCCTACGAACAAGGAGCGTTTGTCTTGTACTTTGTATAATATGTAAGTTTTCATCCTTTTATGACACTTGTAAAATCACTCCAGTCTTCCACCCGGAATACTCTTATGTCTCTAACCGACTTTTTGAACCATTCGACTTTTTTAAGTGCTTCTATAGCCCGGTACAAGTTAGCCATATCATTTGTTTTTGTCAAATAAACACGACCCTGTGTATTATAAAATTCGTAATTCCGAAGTATTTTACCTATCTCAAAATAAGCATTATTATACGGCTCTCCGTAGTGTTCTTGAAGTTTAACGATGAGCATATCAAATGCAATTGCGAACATAATCTAACCTTTATTTTAGTTAATTTGCATAAAATACCTTTCTTCGCCAAAAAATATTCGTCCTAATTTATCTTTAATAGCAATCACAATACCTTTGAATGGGTTTTTCTCGATGTCGATTACTTCACCGGTTATCCATTCATTTTCACCTGTAAGGTCTGGCGAAACTTTTGCTTTATCTCCTGTTTTCATACGAAAATATTTATTTAGCATTAAACTGTTGAAACTCACAGACATTTTCATCCTCTTGTGTGAACTTTAGTTCATGCCGGTTTCATAACTATATCATTTTTAATCTATTAACAATTGTTTTTTCGTTTTATTTTCCACAAGATAAATCCTGCGGTTATTCAAATGCTGTCCTACAAGGATCATGGATTAAATTATACACAAAATAATTTTCAAAGGTACGGATTGTTTAGGGGATTTACAAAGAATTTGGAATATGTTTTATAACACAATCTTCTTCATGCTTTTGTGGACTTACGAGCAAACCTCCTTCTTCGCCATGTTTTACAATTAATACGGTCATGCCAAATACGCAGAAGGAATACAAACATACGCTGAACACCGCTAATAACCTAAGTTTTGGATAAGCCGGCGGCTTGAAAAGCCATATTTTCATAACCTCAGGTAAGCAAAGCGCAACTTAGAGGAGGAAAAGCCAGGACAAACACTGCCTGTAAGGGCAGAACTTGTAAGCCGTTTGTAAGCTGTTCTGCTTTTCAGGCAGCGTTATTTATGGCATTTCACCTTAGGTCGTTGACCCTAAAGTTATGAAAATAAAGCCCATTCGGGCTATCTCCGATATATCAACTTATCCAAAATCCAGGTTAATAGTAGCTAATAGAATCATTTTTCCCGTCGTTCTCCTAACGGTAAATATGAATCTTCTCTACGGAACATTTGACCCTATCCCAAAACAATTAGATAAGGGCTTTATTAGAATTCTCCGGAAAATAATGCTAAAAAACTTTGCGTCTTCGCGAATTTTGCGTTTAACCCAAAAAGTGCAAGCGCATTCATCTATTTTAATGCGAAGCCGCAAAGTTCGCAAAGCCGCAAAGAAATTTTCTGATTTTCCGAAAAAGGTCTATTGTGTTTAGGTGTTATTGTTAAGATGCAGATGCAAGCCGGCGGAATTGTATCCGGCTTGAGCAACCGCACTGCTTCCAACAGCGGTAAAAAGTTGCAGTTTTTATCGATAGCCGGCACCTTAAAATACCGAAATTTAATACGAATTAATACCGCTGGCCGCAGCCTTTTGCAATGCCCATGCTACTGCATTGAGTTCTAAGGCAGCAACGTATGTATATTGTGGCGGAGAACCTGCCGGATTAGGCCAATTTCCGTACATTTTTGCTAAAGGTGCGTAAGCAGAATTAAAGACCGACGGATAAGAATCTAAACGAGTACTGCCGTCATCTACTAAAGATCCTACACTGTCGCCGAAATACACGAAACCTTTTACTGTATTATACCATACAATTGAATAACTTGGATTTACGTTGGTTTTACCAAACGGGTTATTTGCCGAACAGATTTGAACGGAATTTGCCGGCAATGCTGTAACGATTGTCGAGCCTGTCGATCCGTTATCTTCTCCCCAGTAATATTGGGTAGACAGGTTTCCAAAAGGTCCGTTAATGATAGGGTCATTGGGAAGATTCGCAATCAGGTAATCGTTATCGTCCACAGTAATTGAACCGGCTATCTGGGGTTGTGCTATATTATTGGAACCCGGAAATATTCCGTTAAGGAGTGCATTAACGGAATTAAGATTATCCGTACCGGAATCGGGAGTAGCATAGATCAGGCATCCTCCTTTATTGACATAATTGATCAATGCTGTTATTAAACCGGGATTCGGAAAAGGAGTTTGATAAGCAAAGAAGAGTACAATATCCGGTTGCGGAATGGTCGAATTATTCAGGTTCGCGGTTACGGTTGCCGGATCCGTATTTGACCATATCTGGGTGAGCCCCGCTATTTTTACTTTGCCTTCCGGTCCGAAATTTGCAGCTGTTTTGAGGGCAGCCCCCCTCGGAGAGCCTGTGCCCGGCGAACCGTCCCACGTATACGAACTGCCGCCGGCACCGGCAATAACGGCATAAGTCATTGCCGGCAGGATTACAGGTATTGTTGTGCTGCAAGTACTCTCCGGAACGGAGTTGGCATTGATTGTGACAGGGAAATCCGTGCTTACCGCAGGCGTACCCGAACCGGCAAGGCTAATAGTCTGCGTCCCTACGGCAAGCGTGCCGCTACCGGCAAAACGTATGCCATTGGTTAACGGCGTACTGATATTGTATGAACCGGCAGTTGTAGCGGTTACATTTAATGTTATCGTTTGAGTGGTTAATGCAGCTCCTTTCTGGAATGTACCATTCACCGCCACGCTCGAACAGTTCATGGAATAATCCGCTATAACCTCCGCCACTGTTACTGTTGGCACGCAACCATCGGCCAATGTCACTCCTGAGAAAACGAGCGTATCGCTTTTTGCCGCCCTCGGAGTACCCTGGCATGGAACATTGACAGTCATTGTTCCGGTGCTCGATGCCATTCCCGACAAGTAAAAGCTATATCCGTTTTCTGTCTTTGTATGTACCATAATAGTATAAGCTCCCGTTTTTGTTACGTTAAAGGTAATCCTTAAATAATTTGCAGAAGTAGCAGGGGCGTCTTGTATGTATACCCCGTTAACCTCGATGCCGGCACAAACTACATTACCAAATTTTGCATTTTCTGTTCTTGGCTGGAAGCTAACCCACTGTGTTCCATTCCATACATTTATCCCCGTGTATAAATCCAGGCTTTCATCTTCCACCAGGTTGTAAACGACTAATCCGGTATGAGACTTATCTATAGCTGCTTTATCATTAGTATAACCGGTAATGGGAGAGGAACCCGGATTGGCAGGGTCTGTTAAAAACATCGGATAAAGAGCATTTTTGTCCGACAGCGTTACCCGCGGCAATGCCAACCCTCTATATGCGTTAAGAGTACTGTCGGTTATTCCGGTTATCTCTTTTAATTGCAAAATAGCTCCTTCTACAGGATTTTCATCCAAACCGATTGTTACTTGAGCTTTCAACGGAAAAACAAGAAATGCCACAAATAACATGAAAGCGAATCGCTTTGTTGTAATTGTTTCAGTCTTCATTTTAGAGAATTTTCAGTTTTTTTATGTGTGTTTTTTTGAAATATAGTAATATAAAAAATAGATGTTGATTTAAGCGCCTACGGCATAACAGACTAACTTGCCATTATAAATTATCAAAGATATTATCATTTAATTATTTTACGATTAAAATTACGTTGTCCCTGTATCGAAATCATATAAACATTCTTTGGAAGAGCTATGTTAAATTCTTGCAGCGGATATTGTGAAACAACACCTGAAAAAACGATTTTACCCTGCATATCGTAAATAAATATATTAGAATCCATATCAGCACCGGTTAAACCGGAAATCGAAAGCCGGTTGTCCGGAAAATTGACATATATGTTACTGTTGCTGCTTATCGAAGAAGTGGATACGTCAACGCATCTCGGCAAACCGGGATTTGTAAAATAGACAATAAACCGGTCTTCCAAGTCCGCTCCCTTTCCGGCAAACGTATAGGAAGGAGTCTGTTGCAGATCCGTGATTGTATTTGTTTTCAAATCCTTCAGCCACAACCCGCTTTCATCTCCTTCTTGCGAAACGGTCAACGTATAGCGTATCTCTTCGGGCTGGGACTTGAAGTTGAGCAGGACGGAGTCTGCTTCCAGCGGCATTCCGTTTGCCGAGAGCATACTGTTGGCTGCGGTTTTTGTATATAGCTGAAATCCATGTTTTGCAGGGTCATATACTTTAGGAATATCATACAGGTCATTGCCAAAGGAAGCAGCCGCACGCAACCCAACCACCGCAAGGTCATACACATTCTCATTTTCCTCTGGGGTTACGCGGAAGCTTACATCGCGTCCTGCCGGCATTTGGGATGATCTTAAAAGATAATTGTGCGAGGCATTTCCCTGAATCAACTGATCTTTCCCAATTGTAAATTTGGCTTTTTCATTGTCGGGAATAGCCGTTCCTTTGGCAAGGCGTACCATAAAAATACTTTTAGATGGTATTTCATTGTATTCTAACGGTCCCAATTTATAATCCTCACTCAAGTTAACAGCCTGATAGGAACCGGATCCGGGAGTATAAATATAAATGTAAGGAAGGAAGGTCAGGGTACTTGCTTCCATCACTTCTGCTATTGCCTGAACGGAAAGGGGAGCCGTGTATGAATTACCTATCACCCAGTTGACCGTATTAGCAAGTTGCGCCACCGGACTGGGTGTGAATGAAACAAGCGTATCATCGGCAAAAAGCTGTTCCTCGCATGGAGTAATGCTGTACACTTCGCCGTTAAATGTAAATTTCTCCAGATCATACAGGCTGGCTTCCTTTCCCGTAACGGCAAGTCCGCCTTCGGCTTTCAAACCTGCATACGAAAAGCCGTCTGGTCTGGGTTTTATCAGATAAGGATAACCTGGCTGAAAGGTCTCTACAGCTTGGGTTAAATACTGGTCGTGACTTATTATTCCATTGTTCCCCGGTTTATTACCCAGCACATAGGTGACATGATGCATATCATCGTAAAGCAGCCGGCGCACCCAGTTTCCGGCAAAATAGCCCGACTTCTGGGTGTTTTTGAAAGGAGATGCGAATGGAAACAGTTGGGGATTACTACCATTGCGATAGGCTCCCATATACTGCTCAACAACTACCGACCCGGGAGCAACCAGCTCTTCGGAAGATCCTTTTCCCGTTATGCGTAATGAGGCATCATAAACGGCTCCGTGTTCTGTAATGCCGGACTCTAACAGCAAAAAGCCTTTTTTACCGCTTCTTAAAACACTCAAGGCATCTATACCCATTTGGGAGGAAACAACGATTGTATCATTCGTATCTATTTGAATATTGGGAAATGCAATATACTGCGATGCTCTGTTATATGCAGTAAAATCGGTGGTCGTGATATATCGCCGCACCGTTGTATCCGGGTTAACTTGAGAGGTAAACACCAGGGTTCCGGCAGATTCCGTGTAACCGTTACCGTCTATCGCGAATACGTTTGCTTCCGAATCCTGAATAAAGTTCCCTCCGATTTTCCACACGCCATCAAGGGTAATATTGGCATCCAACGCGCATTTTACGGAATTTACAACATACATCGAAGTGTCATTACTTTCTTTGATATACATCTTTCCGGTATTGAGAAAAACAACCTTTTCGGGCGTTCCGGCAGCATAAAGTCCAAAACTTATACTCGAAAATAAAAGCAATACTATTTTTTTCATATTTCTAATCTATAATTAACTCCACAATTTTTGTTTTCTTACAATCCTTAAACATATTGCATACATGAAAACCATGCACGCCATTATATAAATACCATCGCCCAACGGGACGTCATTGTAGGCTCCCTGATTATCAGTATCGCCTCCCTGTGCAAAATCATCCTGAATAATATCATCTCCGGTTCCAAAGCCAAGCGTCGAAAAAATATTCTCCGGCTCATCCGGTTTTCCAATATTGTTCGGATCTTCAAAATAGTCCGGACTGTTAAATTCAGTCAATGTCTCTTCTTCCTCTGTATGATACTCATAAGGGTTATAAAAAGCACTTGATACAGGCATACTATTTACAAAAAGAAATAGTATAAGAAAAACAGAAGAATGCAAGAACTTAAGTTTTATTTTGGTTGTTTGCATAATTTTTAAATATTTTAAATCTGCATGATTCGTTTTCCATCAAAAACAAATAACTATTGAAAAAGTTTTTTAATCAGGACTTTTTTTCGCAATACCATGATTAATAACTCATCTATTTGTTTTTAAAACATTAAATTTAATTAACAATAAAAATCAGGAATTTTAATAAAACAGATTAATTGAACACCAAACAGTACCACAAAAAATTTAGAACCTGCACCAAGACTTATACCATAAATTAACTGTTTGTTGTATTTTTTAACTATAAAAAAACATAGCAGACTCTCATATTTCCATAATAATCTTCTCCCCTGCTGCCTCGCGGTCAATGTCATTAAGTTAAAGGATTTTGAAAAATATTTTTTCAAGATACGAAGAGACAACAGCACAAAGACAAGAAAAATACTCCGAAATTTAGCATCGTTGTATTAAAAAACGCTTAACTTAATGACATTGACCGCACAGCAAGGGGAGGGTGTGTGTTAAGAAAAATATTTTTGCAAAAATGACTGTAAAAAGCAAACTTTCATTTTGATAAGTAATACAAATCAATTATTGACGTATTTTTTATGCCGTTAGGCATTCCGGTTCGGTAGAAAATAGATTACCAGTTTCCTGGCTGGCACGAATTTGTAATTCATGCCTCTTCTTAAGACACACGTTACAAACGTGCGCCAACATAGAGGAAACTATACTACCGGATGATACCATTAAAACTATTAATGTGTTTTTCATTGATTAAATGTGTTTCAACTAATAAATTGATATAAAACAATATATCATTTTTAGAATATTGTTTATTTCTTGCTAAAAACTCTGTTAATTTCAATATATTGTGTTCGATAGAATCTTTCATATTTAATACTTGAAAAGATTTTCTTTCTATTAACAAAAAATGAGCTCGGTTACCAGAAGAGACAGAACTGCTGAAAATAAAAATTCCTTCTTTTTTTTCTTCGATTTGACCATTTTTTCTGTCTATAATTAAAAAATTAGGAATATCTTCAATTTGATGCTTTTCCCATGGCTCTATCTCATTAAGAAAAGCTATAAGAGATAGCTTAATGCTATCTAAGGATATATTTGTGGATTTACTTTGAATAGGAGTAAATAGCACTATTATTAATAATAAAACGAAATGCTTCATAATTACTATCTGTTTTTAAGTTCATAAAGAATTTGATTTTCAATTTCATTTGGACGTTTTTCTGTGTCATGAGTTGTACCTTTTTGTCTTGCCACCTTGCCAAAAAATCATACAAATTAACCCCATGCATCGGGTCAAGTTCTTTGCCTACCTAAGCAACAGCATATTTTTATCTTTGGACTGATATAATCTCATTGGACTTTCAAGAAAAAAGACAGAGTCATCTATTTTTTCCGTTTTTATAATTATTTCTTTGCCTGTTAAACAAAAAAGAGAACTGAAATCATCCTTTTCTATTGAATTTGGATTAGGAAATGATAAAACATAAAAATAAGAATCATTATACACAACACAACCTAAAATATCAATCC
>QMCD01000634.1_pt1 | contig 30587 bp, 47 predicted proteins | sample 1821841 | NCBI WGS metagenome assembly QMCD01 (sample SAMN01991225, study PRJNA193472) | Termite gut metagenome, whole genome shotgun sequencing project. | isolation source: worker | host: Macrotermes natalensis | reverse complement strand
GGGGGTATACTGCTCAGCCCCTAAATATTAAATCCCCGAGCGTGTGAGCAGACACGCCGGGGATTTGTATGATAACCGCCGCTATGCGGCTGTAATCAACTTTCTTACAACGTCTGCTCACGTTCTAATAAATAATAGCACAGTATAATACGGTGGTCAAGGGGGAATTTCATGTCAATTGATGTTATGATACTCATTGGTGTAGTTGGTCTTGCGCTAACTGCGGCTGGATACTTTGGAGGCAGATCGTCAAACGCGACAAAAGACGGCGAGTGGCGCGGCAAAGTGCAAACTACTATAGAGGGCAATACGCGCGATATAGCATCTTTGCGCGAAACTATACACGCCGGAAACAACGATATTAAATCTCTTATACGTGACGGAAATGAGCGCACGGAAGAGTCCATAAAGCGCATACACTGCATACTTGACGATCACGGCAAGAGAATTGCCACAACTGAACGCAAATACTCAACGGAAAGGAATTGATGACATGACAAAGCGTATACTTGGAGGCGTTTTGCTTGCCTCGTATATAGGTATAATGGTGTTCTTTTTTCGTAATTAGAGCCTTTGGACTTCTATGGTATACGCAAGAATATTTATACACGTCATTCCCTGCGTGGGCTGAATTGTTTTTCCTTACGGCTATTCGCGTGCTAGATATGGCTTTTACGCTAAAAGCATTGACGCCCATGTCGTGGATGAGAGCGTTCGTTATGGCGGGTGGGCGGGTGTTACGCGGCTTCCGCTGTACTGGCATGATAGCCCCCCGTCACACGCCGCGCTTGAAATGCCTCTAGCCTTCGTATTTGCCTTTATAAGCGCGTCGGATAAGGCACTGTCAGTTGGATACGTCGCAATCTATGCGGTTGCTGTATACGCCCTACAGGCGCTCATGATGGCGGGCGCGGGCTATTCTGCGCTGGCGTCGTATAGTCCCACATGGCGCTTCGTGCTTATGGCCGATTTCCACTTAGCGTTGTTGGGCATAGCCATATTGAGGGTATGTACAGGCGCTCTAAGCGAATCACCGCGAGGTAGATTCGCATTGTGGGTGATGGGTATTGCCGACGCGATAGGCCATGCTATTTACCGCAATGATATTGATAGGAGGTAGGGGCTTGTGAAAAATACATTCAAAAAGATTTGCGCTGGCCCCAAAGACATAATTGCGCTTATAATCGTTATAAGCTACTGTGCCGTGTTCATATGCACTGCATTGATAGCCGATGTTCATTTTAATGAGCTGCTTGGTCGACAATTTGAGAGGCTGTTGCTACTTGTGGCAGGCTTTTATTTCGGATCACATAAAGATAATTCGCAAACTCAATTCGCGTGTCCATATGTAATTAAAAACAATCACGATATATAATTAGATGAGGTTATAGCGCGTCTAAATTACGTGTCGATCTATTAAGTGTATGTGTACAACCCACCAGCGATTTTGCTGGTGGGTTTTTTGATTTTTGTGGGAAAAGATTTTAAAACCCCTTGACAACCGTATCTCGTTGAGTTACAATGGCATCAGGTCAAGACAACGCGGCCCGGCGACAAGGGCAGAAGGAGAAACTCAAATGGCAAAAACGGAAATCACGGTCAAGCTCAATGGCGACATCGAAATCTACAGCCCCTCCTACAACAAAGATCTCGTCAAGGACATGCGCCGCAGCTACCGCGCCAACCGCACCAAGTGGAATGCAGATAGTAATACCTAGACGATTATCTGCGGCGAGTTTGAAACCCAGCGCGCCGATGACATGAACCTAATCAACAGGCTGGAGCGCGAAGGCGCTACCATCACTCGCGAAGTGTCCGAAGAAACAGAGGAGGTCGCCGAGGAGGCGGCCCCCTCAGAGGAAATCGAAATTGCCATAGGCGGCATCATCGAAGCCGCGAAGCACGACACCGTCGTGGAGGCTAAGACCACCGCGAGAGCGAACGGCATGAGCATCATACAGCGCCAGTGCGTAAACTGTGACTTTGCATGCGCTGGAAAGCATTACGACGTTGATGGTGACCAGTTGCGAGTGATAAAAAGCGAGTGTGCTATGCTCAATCGCAACCCCGGCCACGATGCCTATTACAACTGGTCCGAGTAGAGCGTATCTGGAGAGGGTTCATCCTCTCCATACTGTAAGGAGGAATCCATATGATTATCCATGGCGCTTGGGCGTTGGAGTCCGTACCCGACCGCTACGTACTAGACGTTCCCGACCTAGGTCTCAGACTTGTAAAAATTACTCCATTTCGCTACATTACAGACGCCGATCTAGCCCCCTATATAGGATGTCATCCTCGCCGATTGCGCGGCACTCCATTACCCAACTATCTCTATCGGTTTTATGGACTGGAGAGGGGGGAAGGTAAGACTGAAATGTTGCATATCCGCGTCACATCGGATGAAAAATCTAATATTGAGTTAGCGGCACGCGACGCAGGAACAAACGTTGCTGATTATGTGCGTAGCATACTATTTGACTATGGACGGCAAGCATGATAAAATGCGTATGCCGATCCATCCAATATATCACCCCTCACACGCTACCGTGACAGCGGTAGCGCATTTTTTATTTTGGAAGTAACATCCGCGCATACTCCCGCATATGATGGCGTATACTACCACATCAAATAACGGGAGGTATCGTCACATGGCAACCATGGTTATGAACCAGGATCGCAACATAGTTTACCCGCTCAACCTGTTCAAGCTCCGCGCCCGTGCTCACTTCGTCGTATCGCCCAATACTGGAGACACAATCTTAATGGGATGGAAAATATGGATGGACATTAGCAACGGTACGTCATCGCGAATAGAAGGGTGTAGAACGACCATAGAGGTACCATCAATAGACCTAGGAGACTTTGATACAGAAGAAGAGGCGAACGTAGAAATAGCGCGTATACGTGATTGTGTTACTAAGGGAGAGCAACTCATAAAAATATCAGGCTACTATGTATGTGACTAGACTAAAAGAAAGCGGCCTATAAGGCCGCTTTCTTAATTGTAGTCCATATCTATTGATTCCAATCAATTCGTTGTCCGCAATTATAGCAGTAATCTTGTTCTTCGCATACTTCTCCACATTTCATACATGCATAATATTTGTGTCCATATTCGTTAATTTTAACCATTGGTTTAATGCCTATGCTCTTTGTTAAAGATGCAACTACCACGTCCATAATCTTTGCTTTTTGCATTGCGGCAGCTATTTTTAATTGCATGTGTAGCATTTCTGGTATGGCTACGTTTTTGTATCGTTCCCTCATATTATCACTCCTAATAACCGTTCCTTGATCCGCATTTCCAGCAATAATTTACGCCTCCATTTTGCATAACACTAACGCTGTGACAGTCGTCTGCGCCGCATATGCTACACACACAATTAACTGTACCATCACAATTTCTGTAGCCTGAATATATCCAATCTCCGCTTTGTTGCGCATGCTCTTTAATCTCATGCGCATTTGCTACAGCGTTACACAAATCGCTATACCTTACAGTAAACGTAGTGTTTTCAAGGTTACCATCATATAGCCTGTGTGCGTCCGATGCGTACGTGATCTTCTTCAAAAGATCGTGTCCGTCAATCAGTTTCATTTAGTTTCACCTCCACTACCACTATAATACATTCGGTACAAAAACTCAATAGCGAAAAAAAATAAAATTGTTCTCAAAACGGGTTGACGTGCGCGCGGCCATGTGATACTATAGTGTCACATCAAGCAAGCACGACCTACCGCACATTGACAACCGCATAGCCCCAAGCATCGACTACGACGCCCAGACAAGTGATGCATTCAGCGCACCAAGGGCAAGCATACGCGGATCACTGCTAGAAGGTACATGCGCAGGAAATCGATGCAGACACGCAGAGTGACGGCCCTGCGGGGCCGGTAATGCGGCAGGCCGGTCACAAGCCCGGCAAAATCGAAAGGAGAAATGACGATGGATCAGAAAATGGAGCAGAAAAACATGCCGTACCGCATTTACAAACAGCGTTACGCAGACTGCAAGACGCTGGATGATTACGACGCTATCAAGAAGACCATCACCGTCATCATCCCCGCGAAGTTCGTAACGCGCGGCTGGGATAAAAGCGTGTGGGAAAAAGACGGCGCGATTTATCGGAACATCGCAGACCTGGAAGCGTTCAGGGCGTCCAAAACATATCTGATCGACGGCCTGACTATTCGCAAGGTGCGCGAGTACGGCTCCGGCATTTCAAAGTCGTATCAAGCCGAATGGGGCGGGGACAAAATTAAAGAGTTTTTCGACCGTGACGAGGCGTTTAATTTCCTGCTTACCCTATAACGCAGAGTGACGGCCCCAAGGGCCAGATGGAAGTCATTCGCCTCGGGTACACCCCTATGACGGCGGGTAACATTTCCCTTATACCGGGCGAACCAACCTTTCAGGTATACAAAAACGGGCATTGGTCAAAGCCAAATAAAGGAGGATAAAACATTGTACCGGCGTATAGTACAACTACGCAATGAACGCGGTATTACTAGGCAAGAGTTTGCGGACAGCGTAGGGATAAGTTTGAGTTATGCCAGGAAGATCGAGAAAGGAGAGAAAATACCGTCTGTTTATACGCTACTAGACATAGCGCGTTATTATGGGGTTACACTTGACTATATAGCTTGTGGAGAAAACGAAAGGATGGTCGATACATGATTAAACCCATATCTGAAATAGACTACATAAATATACATTATTATGATATAAAGAGAATAAACGGCGTATCAATGTATCTAATTACATCTAATAAACCCGCTTGTGACATGGGCGCGGATATCGGAGTAAACGTGTATATGTCGGATTCGGCGCGTATCGGATACGGTTTCACAGCGGGCGAAGGTTTCACAGCGGGCGAAGGTTTCACAGTAGGCGACGATTTCAGCGCAGGAGATAGGTTCAGTGCTGGCAACGGGTTCAGTGCGGGCAACGGGTTCAGAGTAGGCAACTATTTCACAGCAGGCAACTGGTTCAGGGCGGGCAACGGATTCACAGTGGGCAACTATTTCACAGCAGGCAACTGGTTCAGGGCGGGCAACGGATTCACAGTGGGCGACTATTTCACAGTAGGCAACGGGTTCAGGGCGGGCAACGGATTCAAAATAGGCAACAACTTTACAGCGTGCGATAATTTCACAGCAGGCAATTTGTTCACTGTGGGTAACTGGTTCAACGCAGGAAACGCATTTAATGTAGGCGAAGAGTTCAGAGTAGGCGACTTATTTAGCGCAGGCGACGATTTCAACGCAGGAGACTTATTTAGCGCAGGCGACGAGTTCAGAGCAGGAGACAGGTTCAGGGCAGGAAACGGTTTTAGCGCGGGCACTTGGTTCAGCGTAGGGGATGATGCAGATATACGTAATGAGTATGAAATGTTGTTGGCAGGCCCAATCGGAATACGTAATTCCTATACAACAATATGGAGGCGTAGCGATGGATCCATGATGGTATCGTGCGGGTGCTTTACGGGAGAAATAGACGCGTTCGCCGATGCCGTAAGAAAAACACACGGCAATAACAAGCACGGAATAGCATATGAAGCGCTGATAAAATTCGCAAAATCCGCGTTGTGGGTAGCACAATAATATGTTGCTTATGGAGGGCTATCAATGTGGGAATATGAAGACGTAATGGTTAAAAATATAGACCCAGATGAACACGCAACGGACGAATATCACGATCGTTTTTTCGACCAAGACGAGCGACCCATATTTTATACGGATATGGGGATCACGGCGCGGTATGATGACATGGGATATATTTTGCCGCCATTCCGTAAGCGCTTAGACGAATGCGAGGAGGAAATGGAATGCCTAGACTATATGAGTTAAAATCGGAGTATATGACACTTGCAAACGAGCTTTGTACGGATGACGTGGATGCCCAAAAAACACTTGCTCTTTTGCAATATGTCGGTGATGAAATTGATACAAAAATAGTTTCATTGGCTAAACTGGTACGCAACTTGCAATCCGACGTTGACGCGATTAAGTCCGAGGAGAACAGGCTTTATGAATTGCGCAAGTCAAAGGAGAACGCGGTTGCAAATATAAAGGCGCATATGAAATCCACCATGGATGAACTTGGACTTGACCGCGTGTCAGATCCCATTATCATCGTGTCGTTGCGTAATAATCCTGCATCTACTGACATACCAGACGAATCGGTTATACCCTACGAATACCGCATACCCCAGCCTGACAAGATCGACCGAAAGAAAATATTGGAGGTGCTAAAGAACGGAACGGAAGTAGCTGGAGCGTCATTGCACCATAGCAAGTCAATAACGATAAGGTAGGATGATATTATGGATAACTTGACGATTTACAACGCTGTACGTGCAGTACCACAAGAAGCACAAAAAAGCATACAGGCCGGACGCCTGAAAGGGTTTACCGACATAAACGCTATGTGGAGGATAAAAAAACGCTTACAGAACAATTTGGGCCATGTGGAGTGGGATGGAAGTATGAGATAACACGACAATGGACGGAAGCTGGCGCTGCAGGAGTTATATCAGCTTTTTGTAACATCGACTTGCGTATCAAGTATGATGGCGAATGGAGCGATGCAATACCAGGCACGGGGGGGAGCGCATTCGTAGCCGCTGAACGTAATGGGCCATATACAAGCGACGAGTGTTATAAGATGGCACTTACAGACGCCATTAGCGTTGCGTGTAAGGCGCTAGGTATGGGTGCTGACGTGTATTGGAGTAATGATCGTACAAAGTATGACAACGCGCCGCAATCACCGGCGGCGCATAACACGGACAACTTAAACACCATAAGCGGAGAAGCGTTGCGCAACCTGTACAAGCTGGCGGCGCAGAAGGGACGTACGCAGGAAATGGTAGTAGAACGCATTTACAAGCAATATAAATGCAAGCCTATGAATATGAATCAAGAGCAGTACAACATGACTTATAATGGCTACAGTGGCTTGCCGGACGTGCCATCGAAAGGCGAATCATAATGGAAATCATAACAGGTAAAATCATGACGCTGGATGATACGGGCCTAACCATAGCTGCATCATATGGGAATATTGATCGGGCAATCCTTAGAGAATATGACGAGGTTCAAATAGGATTGCCCGACGGAAGATCCATAACACCAAAACAGCGGCGAACAGCATACATGATAATAGGATATATAGCGGACTGGATAGGCATGGAAAAGGAAGAAACTAAAGGGCTTATGAAAACAGAATTTATAGTTAAAGAGTTGCAAGGACTACACAAGGAGATATTTTCTCTATCATGTTGCGATGAGACTACAGCCCGTGAGTTCATATCATTCTTAATTGATTTTGCAATAGCCCATGGTGTACAGTGTGATATTCCGTTATGGCAACTTACAGATGACGTTAATAGATATGTATATAGTTGTCTTATTAACAAGAAGTGTGCTGTATGCGGGGCTGAACACGTAGACTTACATCACGTAGAAGCTATAGGAATGGGTCGCGACCGTTACGATATAATACAAATTGGAATTCCTGTTATATCACTTTGTAGAATATGCCATACTAAAGCGCATACTAGGGGAAGTTCATGGTTGATCGACGACATTAAGCTGATTCCTGTACCTATAACTATTGATATAGGCAAGAAGTACGGACTAACCAAGAAGAATTTGGGAGGATAACATGAATAAAGTAATTCTGGCAGGCACATTGGCATATAATCCCGAACTAAAAACCACACAAGGCGGTATATCGTTCTGCAATTTCGTTGTAGCGTGCAATCAACGGGTAAAAAACGCAGAAGGTAATCGCGGAGCAGACTTTATACAATGCGTAGCGTGGAGAAATCGTGCAGAATTCATAGCTAAATGGTTTTCTAAAGGAAGCCGTATAGCCGTTGAAGGGCATATAAGCGTTAATAAATACAATGCGCAAGACGGAACAAAGCGAACTTCGTGGAGTGTAGTAGTTGAGAACGTGGAGTTTACTGAACGTAGCATGAATAGCCTGGCTAACAATGTTGAACGTATTGATAGCGTTGATGAACAAGATATAGATAGTGATGAATCTATTTATGATGATGATATAATTCCGTTCTAATCGCGTTTCTATGGCGTAAAATATTTTCATTACGCCGTAATTCTATACCGTATGTAGTAGCTGACTTACGGTTGTACGATCGTCGGGGGCGGTAATCCGCCCCAAGGAGGTTTAACTAAATGAAAATTAAGAACATCGTACATGCATCCAATAAGATGGGCCACTGGTTAAAAGAGCGACGTACTCCGCGCAAGTTTTACCCAGACACGCTGCACAAGGTTGGACAGTGGGGAAATACTGATATATTCGCAGTTATGCTTGACGAAGAAAAGCGTAAATTGGATGTTTTACGGCATTGATCGTTGACAAAATTGTAGTCATTGCGTATAATTAAAGCGAGGCATCCTCCAAGTGTCTCGCACCGCTAATGCGGTAATTCCAGCACACACAAATCCGTTTTAGGTAGTGCATCCATCCTCACGTGGCCTGAATTTAGGTGCACGTGGCCCAGAGTGTTGGCTGGGTTGGAGGTGGATGGATCATTACCTAAAGCGGATTTTTTGTATAATTAAGGAAGGATGCAAACCATATGGCATGGATCGAACTGCATGATAATTTGCGCGAACATCGTAAAGTTTATGTTATGTGCGAAGAACTTAACATAAATAAGGCACATGTAATTGGCCTACTATGTTTGTTGTGGTCTTGGTGCAACGTTTACGCACAAGACGGAGTGCTGACTGGGCTTCCTCACAAAGCTATAGCTGTGGCGTGTGATTGGAGTAAGAATCCTGAACAACTTATACGTGCGCTTATAAAATCTGGATGGATTGACGAATCGCCCGAAGGCCAACTGTGCGTTCATGATTGGGAGGATTACGCTGGTAGGTTAATAGACAAACGTGCAAGTAACGCAAGCAGAATGAGAGACGCACGTGCGCGAAGAAGTCAAGAAAAAGAAAACGCACGTGCAGCGAACGTGCAACGCACGTTACGCGAACGATCCGAGAACGTGCAACGCACGTTGCGCGAACGTTCGCCGCACGTGCAGGGGCTACCTAACCTAACCGAACCTAACCTAGAAGAAGAAGAAGAAGAACGCGCGCGCGAAGTGGTGCTCGATGGCACGGAGGAACCGCTACCCGATGTTGTCAGGTGTTACGAGAATTTCTCGGTATTGATACAGCCGCGTACAGCGCACTCTGACGAGGTATTGGGAAGTTTCCTGGATGATGGCTTGACAGACGACATGATATGCGCAGTTATCGAGGAGGCGTACGAAAACGGAGGTAGGAACCTAAAATATTTAAGAACGGTACTCCAACGATGTAGCGACGATGGAATACGCACTCTAGAACAATACAAAGAATATCTAAAGAGATGGCGCAACAAGGGAAACAACGGATCTTCGCCAAAATTGCGTAGATAGGAGTGAAAATATTGACTGCATACGAGTTGGCCAATAGGTTCCTACAGCCGTTTAAGACGCGTGGAGACGAGATAGTACCTAAGCTGTGCCCGTTTTGCCAGGGAGGGGAACACCGCGATAAGGAAACGTTTGCTGTAAACATGAGCAACGGCGTTTATCGATGTGCCCGAGGAAGTTGTGGGGCCAAGGGACATTTATCAAGCCTAAAAAAACACCTTGGCGTAGAAAACGAATATACGCCAATTACAAAGACATACAGAAAGCCGGCTGTATCCCCTAAGAAGCGTACCACACAGGCGGAAGAATATCTTGCAACGCGTGGAATAAGCGTTAAAACGATGAACGCATATAGCATTAGGTGCGATGGCAACGGTAATATCATGTTCCCGTTTATGCGCGACAAAGAACTTGTTTTTGTGAAATATCGTCCTGCGAGAGAAGTAAATAAGGGCGAACAAAAGTCGTGGCGCGAGAAAGACGCAGAACCCATACTTTTAGGAATGGATGGCGTTGACTACGATCAGCCGCTTTGCATATGCGAGGGCGAAATAGACTGCTTATCATTGCACGAGGCGAATATACCTAACGCCGTATCCGTTCCGTCGGGATCACAGGAGATGACGTGGATAGAAAACTGCTGGGATTTTCTGGATAACTTTTCGAAGATTATATTGTGCGGTGACAACGATGCACCCGGTAGAGAAATGGTAAATGCGCTCATAAAACGGCTGGGTTCGTGGCGATGCGCTACGGTTACTTTGCCCGACGATTGTAAGGACGCCAACGATGTGTTATGCAGGCATGGCCGTGAGACGCTCAGAAATGCCGTTTTAAGCGCGTCTGACGTGCCGGTAATAGGATTGGTAAGGCTTGCCGATGTAAGGCCGGAAAATGCCGTTTCTGTTGAATCTGTGGGATCTGGTATATCTCACCTAGATTCTGACACGGGCGGGTTCCTTATGGGGGAACTAAGCGTTTGGACAGGTAAGCGCGGAAGCGGTAAGTCAACATTGGCCGGCCAGGCGCTGCTGGAAGCCGTAGATCAGGGGTATAGGGTGTGCGCATACTCTGGAGAGCTAAGAGCGGCACGGTTCCAGAACTGGATTGATATGCAGGCGGCAGGGCCTGATAATATACAAATGGTTTTCAGCGCACGAAGGGGTCACGAAGTACCGATCGTGCCGCAAGAAACGCGTGATAAAATACACGAATGGTACAGTGAAATGTTTTTCTTGTACGATAATACGGTGGTTGGAACGCCAGAAGAACAAGGAATACTTGAAACTTTCGAGCTTGCTGTAAGAAAATATGGATGTAGAGTATTTTTAGTTGACAATTTAATGACTGGAATGGATAGGGATATACAAAGTGAGAAAGATTATTATCACTCGCAAGGCATGTTTGTAGGTAAACTTGTTACATTTGCCAAAAAATACAACGTACACGTGCATCTAATAGCACATCCTAGGAAATTTGGAAAGGAGAATAGAAACGCAAGCATAGATGACGGCGATGATGTAGCTGGTTCGAGCCAGATAACAGATAGAGCAGATAATGTATTTTCGGTAAGACGAATACAGGAAGGCCCTACAGAGCTAAAAATACTAAAAAACAGAGAGGACGGTGTGCAATTTGGTGTACCTATAGGTTTGGATTTTTGCAAACTATCCAGGAGGCTTTACGCGCTTACCGACAAAGGCAAAAAATATGGATGGGAATTTCCAAAGTGGTCCAATGAACTAACGCAAAACAACGCGCCGTGGGACTTGGAGGTATGAAAATGAATAATGTTTATTGCAAAAACTGTATATACGATATACAGAACACGGAAGTTAAACGCGGTAAATGGATACTAGAAGGTATAAATAAGTGCTTTGCGATATGTTCAGAATGTGGTGTGGAACTTGTAATAGACAAGGATTATCACCCTAGATATTGCAAGGAATGCGGTGCGGATATGCGTGGTGAACATAATGACTAAAGAATACGAGCAGATAGCGGGACGTATGCTAAAGGCATATCGGTATATGATGCGCAAAGACATTAGCCTAAATCAGAAACGTAAGCTCTATGAAGAATATGACAAGTGCGGAGCGCCTATAGAGGCATGGATTAAGACACACGATCCATATGAGCGCAAATCGTTTTACGAATGGTTTGACGCTAGATTACAGGATATAGACGAGGAGATGAGCAAGTAAGTGAACATGACGCATGAACAAGTGAAAAAACACTATGATAGGATTGGTAAACCCATGCCCGTAGATATTGTAGCCGCGCAGAATGCGCCCCAAAAGCGCCGGAAGTACGGCAACGTGCCGACGGAGTACGACGGGGCCATGTATGACAGCGGCAAAGAGGCGCGGCGAGCGCAGGAGCTGGACTTACTGGTCAAGGCGGGCGAGATTGCCGGGTGGTCGCGTCAAGTGCCGTTTACGCTGCCGGGTGGGATACGGTATATAGCGGATTTCGTGGTGTACGAGCACGGCGGGAAGTTCCGCGTGGAGGACGTAAAGAGCGAGATTACGCGCAAGGCGCGGGTGTACATCAACAAGAAAAAGCAGATGCGTGAGTGCTTGCGGATTGAGATCAAGGAGGTGTAACGGGTGCGCATAGCCAGAGTTTTCCCGCGACGGACAGTCGCCACGCCCGATGATCCGCTTGCATTCACCACCGCGCCCGGACTTATGCCGCCGGAAGTGGACGAGGTGCATATATCTGTCGCGTTTACCTACGATATCCCCCAAGGCGAATGGCTGGCTGAGCAGTGGCGCGCGCTGGGTGTACCAGTGAAGTTGGGCGGCCCAGCGTACAACGAATCGGGCGGCGAGTTCGTACCGGGGCGATACCTGAAGCCGGGCTATGTCATTACGAGCCGAGGATGCCCGAACCGTTGCTGGTTCTGCGGCGTTCCAGCCCGCGAGGGCTACAGGCTGCGTGAGCTGCCGATCACTGACGGCCACAATATCCTTGACGATAATCTACTGGCATGTTCGGAGGCTCATATCCGCGCTGTATTCGCGATGCTGGCGCGGCAGGAGAAACGGCCAACGTTCACCGGCGGGTTGGAAGCACGGCTGCTGAAACCATGGCACGTAGACCTGATCCGGCAAGCGAAAACCCAGCGCCTATACATGGCCTACGATACGCCGGATGACCGCGATCCGCTATTCACCGCCGGGCAGATGTTACGAGATGGCGGGATCAACAAATCATCTCACAAAGCTGCGTGTTACGTGCTTATCGGATATCCAGGTGACACCTTAACCGCTGCCGAAAAGCGGTTGCGAGACGCGTGGGCGGCGGGGTTTGTGCCATACGCGATGTTATACCGCGATGGCGACGGCGTTACGTCGTTGGACTGGCGCAGGTTTCAGCGGGCATGGGTACGGCCAGAGGCGGTCATTAGCAATTTAACGCAGGAGGTATGACATATGATCATTATTTCGCAGGACAAGAGAACATTTGTCAATTTAGGGCAGATAAGCTGTTTAAGGATGGGGGAGAGCGGCGCCACGAGTTACAATATTGTAGCGTATGAACCCGGCAGCAAGTTACCGTTGTGGCCGCTTGCGTCCTACCCCACCGAATCCCGCGCCAAGGAGGTTCTTGCGGAGATAGCGGACAGCTACACAGTCTACGAAATGCCGGAGGTATAAAGGATGAATGATCGACTTATACAGGCGGCTATAGACCGTGTACGTCTCGCCTACGACGCGCTCCAATATAAAACACCTGGCGAAAAGTTATATGTGGCCTACAGTGGAGGCAAGGATTCAGATGCCCTGATGCGCATTTGCCGTGATGCTGTTCCCGCAGAGGTGATCGAGCCGCATTACCATCCGACTGGTATTGACCCGCCAGAGATCGTGAAGCACGTTAAGGAGCAGTTCAGGCGGTGGGAGGGCGCAGGGATAGAGTGCCATTTTGACAAGATGACTACAACTATGTACGACCTTATTGTAAAGAAAGGGCCGCCTCGACAGGATAAAAGGTTTTGCTGTGAGTATTTCAAGGAAGGCGGGGGCTATGGGAGAATCGTGCTTACCGGGGTGCGGTGGGCAGAGAGCAAAAGACGGTCATTGAATCATGGCGCGTTGACTGTGATGAGCAAGCAGAAAAACCTACGCGCGGTTTACAACAATGATAACGATATAAGCCGCATGATGACCGAGACGTGTCCGCTAAAAGCGCGATACACCATAAATCCTTTAATCGACTGGCAGAACACGATGCCAATAGGTTTTTTGAAGGAACGTGACGAGCTGTATTGCTGCCTATATGACCAGGGATGGCGTCGCCTTGGGTGTATTGGATGCCCGTCGGCTGGCTTGTGGCAAAAGACACGCGATTTCGCACGGTGGCCGCATATTAAACGCTATTACATGCGCGCATTTGAGGCATGGCTCACGGTTCGCCCATATCATCGTAAGCGCTGGGAAACTGCCGAGGATGTATTTCATTGGTGGATGAATGACGGGTACATCAAAGGGCAGATGGAGTTTGATTTCGAGGAGGGATAGTATGAATTCAATCCCTGGTATGTGCTGCGACTGCGCCAACCTAACAGACGAAGTAGCCGACGCAGGCTATAACTGCTGTGACTATTCTGAGAACTAGGCGTGCCCGCTTAGGAAGAATGACGGATCGTGCTGGATGGCAGACGAGGAGGAATCGGAAAGGGGCGATACCAAGTGACTAAAGAGCAGTTCGCAGAAATGCTGAATGGTCGCGAATACGGTAGCGAGATCACACGCGATGAATCCCGACAGGCGAAAGAAGAGGGGTTTGTGGTGGTGTTCGGCGCATCCGACGATTTAGTAGAGTTTCGTGGGGCGATAGATTACGAGGATGGATGTTATGATGGAGGGGTAGTCTACCTTAGCAAGGGTGGCCCATTTATACATGAATGCGGTGACAATGACTGTCCGCACGCCGCTAGGGAACGCGAGAAGTGCGCAAAATTAAAGGCTGTCTGGTGCGGTGGATATAGCGATGCCTCCTGGACATACGAAACCAACATACCGCACGCCACATTCAATATCTACGAATACGGCGAGCGGTATTGCGTTGGGATCGTGTTCGAGTTGGCGGCGCTGGGCGAGGAAAGGAGCGGGGAAGATGGACAAGAAAAGATTAACCATAGAAGAAATGGGTGAACAAATACGATGCTATGTGCCATATGGCGAGTGCAATGACTGCGATAAATGTGATCACGCAGATAAAATACGCAGAAAACTTGCAGCCTATGAGCGTGCATGTGATGACCCTATAAAGGTCGCCGAGTGGGCTAAGGCCGACGCAGAAGGACGGCTTGCGGTGTTCCCTGAAAAAGCAGTATGCCCCCACGAATTAAGCAAGCGCTTCTGGGTATGCGGCTGGGATCTATATGATTACACGTGGATAATACACGACCGAAAATGGGAGGCAGACGACGAATCCGCAATTGCGGCAGAAGGGGGACAGGGTGAAGCATAGGACATGCCGGGCTTGCAAATGGTCGCTTAGCAATAAACCCAAATCCGTAGCCGACTGCGCACATCCCAATCGTACACGCGCGGCACTGCGCCTCTATCAATGGGCTATACTTCGTCAAGGAAGGCCAGCGTTCGAGCCGAAAGACCCGCCCGCGCGCGGCAAGGATGGCATCGTGACAGGTTGTGCGCACCTGAGCGCCGCGCACAATAAGTTGCGGCCTGTGATGAACGGAGGGAAGGTCATATGAGAAGGTTTATGTTCTGGTTGGTTTTTGACGGGCCGCCTCTCGGCCCCTTGGCTCCATGGGTGCTTGGGCTCGCGCTTGGACATATGCCAAGGAGGATTAAGTAATTTTCTGAGGGGGAATCATAATGCCGCTTGTGAATACTTAATAATTAACAAGGAGTGGATTGAAACGGTCACATATTGCGATTTGAAAAACTGTGCGGCCCTTGTTAGAGAAGCAAATGACAGGATAGATAGACTGAGCAGGCTAAGGTCTATGGCCGAACGCTGCACTGCAACTATGAGTGAAACGGGCGTACACGCGCAGGGAGCAACAAACGATAAAATTGGTGAATGGGTTGCCAGGCTAGACGACGCGCAGGAACAATGCACAAAATTCTACGAAATGGCGTTAGAAAATGCAATGATAATAGACATGGAAATATGCGCCGTGCCAGACAGCAAGCAACGTACCGTATTGCGTATGCGCTATATAGACGGTTTGATGTGGGATGAAATAAGTGAAAAGACTTATTACTCGGAAAGCTGGCTCCACAAACTCCATCAAAAGGGGTTGAACGCCATGGGGTTATGCGAAGAGGACATGTATCTGTAGATGTTTAAAAAACAAATATTGAGAATGGTACAGTAAAAGATAGCTGGATGTACAGTAAAAGATATCTAAAACGTGTTATAATGATAGTGTACCGATGCGACGAAGAATCGCGTCGGTACTCTTATCTAAATTGAACGGTGTGATAGGATATGAATCTAGATAGATACATTTCTATGATGATTCAGTCAATGCATCCTAAGCAAAAGGTTACACTAGCTACCATACAGTTCTACGATGTGAATCAGGGAAGGGTTAAAAGCATAATAAACCTAAGCGTGGTTAATGATGCCGGTGAAACAACCAGAACCAGGCATTACAATAAACGACAAGTTATAGAGGAGTTGATGAAGTGGCACAGAGGGGAAGAAGGTTGAGCGATAAAAAGCGAAAACTTATAAGAGCTGACTTCTTATTGCATAGAAATTATTCAGAAGTAGCAAGAATTCATGATGTTTCACAGCAATGTGTTAGAAATGTTGTTGAAGAAGACCCGGAGTATTGCAAGGTATTAGAACAAAACGACATTCAGGTTGATGAAGACATAATAACTTACTTCAAAGGCATGCGCGGAAAGATGCGCGAAGTAATGGCTTTAACACTCCAGGCCATGGCAGACAAGGCCGCAAAACCAGACATGTTCACGAACATACGTGACCTTGCGTCAGCGTTCGGTATCGTAGCAGATAAACAGTTCAAGATCCACGAACTGGAGCGCGAGCGCGACCAAGGGCCGCCTAAGCTGGAGATAATCCTTAGGGCGGGTGATGACGATGAAGATTTACACGAAGAACCTGATAATTCCTAAATTTGAATCGGTATTTCAAGATGTACTAAATCACGGCCATACGGATTATAGCTTCCCAGGGGGGCGCGGGGGCACGAAGTCCAGCGCAATAGGGATTATGATACCTTTGTTGATTGCCATGAACCCAAACGTAAATGCGCTGTGCCTACGTCGCAGGGCTAACACAATAGCCAATAGTGTATTCGCTGAAATACAGACAGGGATAAGCCGGTTAGGGCTTGATGAATATTTCAGGTACAAAACAAGCCCACATGAATTCACATACAAGCCTACCGGCCAGAAGATTTTATTTCGCGGGCTGGACGATCCACAGAAGATCAAATCGATCAAGATCCCGAATGGGTACATTGGAATTACGTGGCTCGAAGAACTAGCTGAATATCCAGGAAGAACAACTCTGCGTAGCGTACTACAGTCTACGGGACGCGGTGGAGATAAGTTTTGGACGTTTGAAAGCTACAATCCACCTATAACAAGCGCGGCGTGGGTAAATGTGGACTTGGCCCAACAGTCAAGCAACCCTCGGCGGTTGATCACGTGGAGTAATTATTTAGACGTTCCACGCCATTGGCTCGGAGATAAGTTTATAGAGGACGCCGAGGACTTAAAGCGCGTTGATGAGCTTGCGTATAGGCACGAATATCTCGGAGAGGCCGTTGGAACCGGCGGTAACGTATTTCAGCGTATTAAGACAATCAACATGTCGGATACGTTTATTTCAAAGCTGGATCGTATATATCAAGGACAGGATTGGGGATACTACCCAGACCCGAATGCGTTCATCAGGCTTCATTACGATGCGCCAAGGAGAACTGTATACTTTATAGACGAGCATAAGGCACACAGGGAACAGAATGATCAGCTTGCACACTGGATAAAGAGTAAACATTATCATATGACGCGCACAGTGTGCGATAGCGCTGAACAGAAAAGTGTAGGCGACTTGTCGAGGCTGGGCGTAACAGCCGTAGGGTGCTTTAAGAGGGCCGGGTGGCCCGAGTACGGTATAAAGTGGCTGGCTGGTAAAACGCTTGTATTTGACACGCGCAGGACGCCACATGCCTATAAGGAGTTTGTATCGTATGAATTTGACAGGGATAAAGATGGCAACATAATAAGCGGCTTCCCAGATCGGGATAATCATTTCGTTGATGCGTCGCGATATGCGCTTGAATCCTTAATACGATCAAGCACCACGGCGGCATAAGTCCAAAGAGTAAGCCAATTGTGAAAGGGTGAATCCAATGAAGGTCTATGTTGCTGAATGCATAGGTCAGTGTAGCGGTGATGACAGGGCCAGGGCAATTACAGCGCTTACAGCCGCGGGTTGCGAGGTAGTAGAGGCGTGCGGATCATATGGAATGACGGATTTTGTAAATGACATGGCAAAGTTGGATTCATGCGATTTCTTTGTTGCGCATGAATGCATAAATCACGCTTCAAACCCAGTGACGGATAAAAGTGCGCGTGCGAAGATGGAGTTTGATATATGCAAAATGTGCAAAAAGAATATTTTATTCTATAAAGATTGCAACGACATAATAAATAACTCTATTATTTCAACTGCATTGGGATTATAATCATAGGAGAAGCAAAGCAATGAGCAGAGTATACCTTGCGCAATCTATGGCACAGCGAGAACATATGATGTATCGTGAAGCGCGAGACAAAATACGCACAAACCTATTGGCGGCAGGGAACGCAGTTATAGAACATGATTATCCTGCATTTAACAGGAAAAGCTATGATGGCATGCGGGGTATGTATAACGCATTTCAGGAGATTGGATTATGTTCGCGCTATGTCGCGTCACGCAAAGACGCTGAAACATTGGAATGTCAGTTGGAGCAAGCATGGTGTAAGACATACGGTATACCAATTGTTTTCTACGATGAAAAGGAGGACTAACCATGGCAAATATTAAGCCTATGTCAAGCTATCCCGAGAATCAGACGGATCACAGCAGTCTTGCTACGATCGGATACGTGAATGACGCGATTGCCGATTCCGAGGCGGGCGGCACGATATCAGCGGCCAATGTGACTACTTCGGACAGTTCCAATGTACAGGCTAAGCTTACAGACTTAGAAGCACGCGTGGCAGCACTTGAAACCCCGTAAGAGTTGTGATATAATAAGCGTGCAGGTAGCTACTCTGTATAGCTGGCGATGCAAGTAGCCAGCCGGTCGTGTGCGGGGCTAGAACCTTAAATGACGAGACTAATAATTGTCTCTGAACGCACGGGCGTTGTGTCTTGCAACATACGCCCAAACCGATTTCAATTTCGGTTATGCGCATCCGACATAAGAGAATCGGAGCGGGCCGAATATATGAATACTCGCACTTCATGCGAGTTCGAACACTCTCAGTGCGCGAGGGGCGGCATCGAAAAAGCCGCGTGTTAGATGGGCAGAAGCGCCGCCGTAGTTGAACGGCGGCGTTCGCCTGTGTTTCGGCAAGGAGGCGAATCATGGATTACAAGTACGATGACTTGGCAGATGAGGTTGAAAGCCTCTCGAACATAGGCTTTGTGAAATGGTACGTAGATAATCACGGCAGCGGAGGCACAGTCACAAAGACGTATGTTGATAACCAGGATACCGCTACGTTAGACAGTGCGAAGTCATATTCTGATACGAGTTTAGAAATACATCGCGACGCGTCAGATGCCAAGTATCAGGCTAAGCTCACAGCGGGCACGAATATAACTATAACGCCTGACAATGTTATATCTGCGTCTGGAGGCAGCGGAAGCGGAATACCCGAGGCTCCGCAGGATGGTAAGACGTATGGACGCAAAGACGGCGCGTGGGTAGAAGTTACCGGGTCAAGTGGCCCTGTCGTACGCGCTCCAGAAATATTCACATGGCACACGGGAGATAGCATAACGTTTACTCTTGCCTTGGCTCCAGCATTCTTTCTGGATGTAATGGTTCTTGACGGCGATACTAAGTTCTATTATCTGCAATCGGAGCTGAATGACTACGCGGCTACAGGATCAACGATAACCATCAACAGCCCGACGTTGGCGGACGGAATGCGCGTCAAGGTCATATACGCGGCGTAGGAGGTGCGGTAAATGCCTATAGAATTTGCGTTGAGTGCGGCAGTAGAGAAGGCCGTTACCGGGTATGTTACACAGGATGAGCTTGATTCGATTGCTACCGCGTTGAATGCGTCTCTGACGAAGAACGCGTCGGAGCTATCCGCTGGAGAGCGGGATACTGTCATAGAGATGGTACAGAGTGCTATAGCTGACGCGCAAGCGGCATCAGATAGCATAACTGCATCACAGGTTTCAGACATGATAAAACTTGCGTTGGCACAGATGGAAACGCCCCTTACAGAAGATCAGGTGCAATCTATAGTCAATGAAACCGTATCATCTATATCTGGAACCAGCCTTATACCTGACTATTCTAAACAAACCAGAATAAAAGGTGCAACAGACGGTGACAAAGGAACGTTCTTCCCGCTACAAGAAGGTGTAATGGGAGAAGTATATACAGTTACCAATGATGGTTTTTATGGATTGGTTGGTTCGGTGGACTTTTCTGGAACCGCCAGCCTGGTAGCTTTTGATTTTTTCATAAATGGTAAGTCTGTGTTCAGAAGTAGGGGGGGGCCTGTTACAAGCATACCATTCAGTACAGGTTTATTCTATTGTGTCAAAGGCGATACTATAAGTGTTCGGTGTGGGCTTCCAAGTGGTATCGCGCCTGTATATTCGCATGTATGCAGGCTAATGTATTATCCTCCCAAACAAGCAACGACTAGTGTAGCACAGCAAGACCTGTCTCTGTTCGCCACAAACACAATGATGTTAGATGGAGATCAATTAAATTCAGACACGATTGACAGCCATAAGACTACCGACCGTTTTAGATGGCAGGATTCATATAACGATGAACGGAATTCGATCATACGGGATGCCGAAAACAGCGGATTAAAGCCTGATGAAACAGCTATTGTAACGTTGGATAATCCTGTAGAGCCGTTTGTAGTAAACGATGAAGCCGGTGGCGTAATTGGCGTTACGATGGAAAACGTAGATGGATCACACTGCACAGTTGTAATAAGCGGTACGCAAAATGTCACATATACAAGCGAAGGACTTACCGACAACGTGCCTGTTACTAAGTACTTCTGGTTGCATCCCGGTGACACAATTAACTCTATAGGCGTAGAAAAATACGAATATCTTCCTTTCGGCACTGATGCTAATAGCCTTACGTATCTGCTCACAAAGCAATTAGAGCAGACACAAGCACAGTTGGCAGACCTAAAAGCAGGAGTGGAAGGCAAGGTACTTGACACAGATAACGCAGTGGATATCGAGAGCCTACAGCCATATACGGTCGCAAACACTCTTGGAGGCCGCGTGCATTATACCGGCCTGAATGTGCTTATTACTACTTGGGCGCTATATATAAACGATGTTGCGGTTCGCAACGGCGCTTTGTTGGGGCTGGGCACTACGCAGGGTGATTATGATGTGAATAACGGCGATGTGATAACGTCAATAGGTATGACAGGTATTACATTTACGCCGTACAAGGCGGGTGCATAAGTATGCATAGATACAAGACAGGGGAATGTGTAACTCCATACAACGGTCATTGGCACAGAGCTATAAGCGATCAGGAGTTGCCACTTATACTAGATCAATGGTTTAATTGGAGTAGAAGTTGCTATTATTATTAAATCTTTTGAACATGAGGCGATGTAATGAAGGCTTATGTATGTTTTGACGAAATTAACCAAGATGAAGTCGCGTCAACTATGCGAAAATCAAACATGATAATATATGATGATATTTGTGATGGGTTTCACGATATATACGAATATGATTATGAGCAAGAACTAAGATATATTGAGAATAATATACATGGATGTGACGCGCTTATACTATTTAATGGTTGGAAATATTGTAATGGTTGTAAACTCGCAAGGGCCGTAGCGTTACAATATGGTATAAAAATAATCTATAATTCAGTTGAAATTGCAAGCTAAATAGCAATTCGGAGCCGCCTAAACACGGAGGAGCAACAGGCCGTAAGCCTGCCACGTTGAAGTACCTTAGCAGGGGGGTGGCTCCTTTGCCCCGAAAGGGGTTAATGTGGTATGTGCAGTAAATGCGCACACCTTACGAGAGGGTGATAAGATGAGCCTTGACAAGAATGTGACGTTGCAAGAGAAACGGCTTGCACAAGCACAACGCGCTTATGATATTGCGCTACGAGCGGCAGAGAAGATGAAGAAGGCCGTAGATCAAGAGGTTGCGCGGCTAGAGCAGATGCAGCGTCAACATGTCACGGCCATGGAAGAAGCACCGTTTGAAGGGAATGCAATACGCAATATCCCATCGCAGTATGATAAGTTCGGCGATGTACAGAGCAATCGTAGGCTAAGTAACGCGGGACTATCTAAGGGCATGAACTTATCTTTGCTGATGCCAAAGCCCAACGCTGCCGGAGATACGTCTGGACAGTCGGTGGATGCAGGCACTGCACCAAATCAAGTACGCCCAGCGTCATCGCGAGCGGGTAGCGCGCGAATGGCGAACGGAAACGATGGTCTTAATAGCGGAGCGGGGTCGCCGCCCGTACCATCGCCTATTATGCCCCCCGGAAACACGGACTTATCAGCGCTTGTAAAGGCGGCAAACAATACGGAGTTGTATTCGTCTACTGCCGGTCGCGCGGAGACATTCAGCCAGATATCAGCGTATCCGGGTAAGCCCGTGTATGTAAGCGGATATTATTATTCTTCCGGGCCAGAAACAAAGCGTTATGAATACCAGCTTAACCCCGAATCATACAGTGAATCAAATCCAATTAAGGTGGGCGACATGATAGAGGCTCCCGTGCATCTTGCCGGATGGCACGAGGGGAGACAATCTAATCCACACTGGCATAACAGGCGATTTATTATCGAGAGTATTCATACAAAAGCAGAGTTCCCGAGGTATCATGATGGAATACCATTCTATGGATAAGCAAAGCAGGAGGCGGTAAAGATTAAGACGAGTACACTTAAACAGCTTGCAGGAAAAGCAATCACACGAGAAGTTGAGGCGAAATACTGTCATGTAGAGCGCGTGATGAAACAGTATGACGATGATTGCGCGGTTGTAATGGCGTGGTACAAAAACTTCTCGAATATATGGAGATACATTGTAGCGGAAGTTGATTGGATAACCGACGAACATGGAAAGCACTCGATTACAGGCATTAAAACATTATTGGAAGGAGACGTGTACGACATTGATGGAGAACTTGAAAGACAAGCCTACGCTACCTACCGAGATGTACAACGCATTGGCGAGAGATTTTCAGCCCAAACACGCGATGATGAGAATATGTCAGTATATAGCGGCATTGGAATCCCGCGTTGGTGACTTAGAGAGGCTTATAAACGACGAGATTTTAGACGCCAAGGAGCCTATCATAGACGTGATAGAAGCACCTATAGAGGCCGTAGAGCCGCGCAGGAGAGGCCGTAAACCTAAGTCTATAGAATCAACCTCTGCGCCTAACGCAGGAGTAATATACAACGCTCCAATAGATACTGATATAACTGGATAGGAAAGGGGAAAGCAAAAGCAATGGCAGAAGGTATTGAGCAGAAAAGCATTTCAGTGGAGGACTTCACCGCCGAAAACGGTATAAAGAATAAGCTAAATACAATCGCTGACTTGATTATGCAACATCCAAAGATCCCGGAGGGAATTGTACAATCCGACCTATTGGAAACCATGATCGTAACATCCAAGGAACTTGAAACATACTTGCGAGGGAACGTTCCCGAACAGGTTAGATTACGCGCCGAGATAGACTCTCTTAAAAAGCAAAATGAAGACCTTAGAGACACAGCACACAAGTTATTTATAAAGGCGGGTTCAGAACCAAATCCAGCAGCGGCAGCGCCAGAACCTGAAAAAAAGCGGATGACGCCCTCCGAGATAACGCGCATGCTTGCTGAATTTCCGTTCCCAGATTAACGCGGGGTAATACCCCGATAGGGGGTAAACAATGTCAAACATTGACCGTAGGCGCGGAACAGACACAAAGCCGCAAAGCATGCTAGGAAGACCAGGCCTACTGCAAATAGGACGAGGAACAACTGGACGTGATACGCGGATACCTAACAGCCCAAAGACAGTAACGGCTATAGGAGTAAATGAACGGGACGCCGCGCAGGCTGCTGCAAACCTTGCAACGATAAAGGCAAGCGCGGCAGAAAACAATGCCGCCAGGAGCGCTACGAAAGCACCTAGTATAAGCCCGAGCACAGTAGCGCAGAATGCAACCGCTAAAAATCCTAACGTTAATGTAGCTATAGCTCCAACCCCCGGAACACCCGCTCCGCCTGCAAAAGCAATGGGTGGGATTATGGCGCATAAAGGTAATAAGCCTAGTAACATATGGGCGCGTCCAACGTCTGAAAATCCGCGTGCGCGCATGGGCGTAAACTCTGACGATACCATGTTGTCGCCTGAAATAAATACCGCACTTGGCAATGTTGGGAATGCGGTAGCACAGACGGGGAGAGCGATAGGCGGCGTTGCAAAGGGCGTAGTAAATTCTATTGCATCCGGCTTCATACTGGCCGACGAAAACAGAGCCACAGGAAATGGAAGTTTTTTAAGTCCCAAGACGATGACGGCCCTTGGCTTTAGTTCCGAGGCCGTAGCCCAAGCAAACGCAAAAGAGGCGGCGTTTGATAAGTTGAACATTGCTGGGCCAGGTGATGTTGCAGCAACGGCCACAAAAGCCGTGGATCAGTGGTCGGCGACGTGGATACCCGTACCTTCCACAAGAGTTGCGGAAACTGTTGCAGTGGCATCTAACGCGCTAGGAGAGGCAACCCCCGGTATTGCCGTAGGCGTATTAAGCGGAGGCGCTACAACCGCGCGAGAGGTAATAGGGGGCACGGTAGCAAGCCGGTTGGTGGGATCGTCCAATGCGTTTACAAAAGAATATGTAGCCTCTGGCGGTGACTATGGCAGCGCGTTAACCACGGGCGCAGTAGAATATGCCACAGAATTAGCAGGATCAAAAATACTAGATCCTGCATTTAAGGGCGTTACTGCTAAATTCCCATCATGGGTAAACACCAATATAATAGACGCAGCCACAAACGCAATTGGAGAGGGCGCGGAGGAAGTTATTAGCGGGTTTGGGCTTGGCCACTTATCAGGAGATGGGTATACATTGTCGCAGGCGGCGGACGACTTCATACTAGGTGGAGCCGTGGGTGCTGCTGCTGCAAAAATAAGGGCACCAATAGAATTTACAATATCTGCCGTAAAAGACGCAGGTAATACATTGATTGCGCCCATAAAAAATGCTGTGGATAGTGTGAAAAGCACATCCAGCAAAGCGTTGAACTCCATTACAGATCCGATTCAAAAGGGTATTGACAGCATTAAGACGGCAACAAATACTGCATTGACAAATTTACTTGATACTCCAATTGCATTCGGTGGCGGCGTAAGCTCAAATTTTATAAAGGGCGGTTCTTTAGGGGGCGGTGAAAGGGCTTCTCTTTCCGCGGTAGGAGAACCGTCTATAAATCTTGGAAATTTAACAGAGGTTCCGCAACCATATGCAAAAGAGTTGATCCAAGGAGGCGCTACGGTATCTCATGAATCCATGGCAGACATAAGTCTTGTGCATGATTTGCCAAGTATATCGAAGCCAAATTTCGGGTCTGACAGCACGTTGAATGTGGGCAATCTCACTCCCGCAAGTGCAAAGGAAACCGAGGTTATAGCGCCTACACGCCCAAGCCTATCGGGAATTAGCGGAGGCCTGAATTTGTCGCAAAACCTAGGCAACCTCACAGAAGTTGTGCAGTCAGTAAAACCACAAATAATGCAAGGAGGCACAACGGTCTCGCTTGAATCACAAGCCGATTTATCGTTGGTGGACAATCCTCCCAGTGCACCAAAACCAAACTTCGGTGCGGACAATCCTTTGAATGACGTTTTAGGCAAAGTCACCCCTAGACAGGTTGAACAGAACGAAACATACGTTGTTTCGGATGTTCCGTCGCTTGGCGTTGTGGATGGAGCAAAATATATAGCAGCCAAGAATAGCGAGGCGGATATGTATCGGCAGATTGAACGATCCCCGTCCTTAGAGGTATTGCGCGGAGGTTCAAATGTATCGCTTACTTCTGATGCTGATTTGTCTGTAGTTGACGATGATGGTAGCGCTACGTCAAGATCTGTAAGGATCCAAGACGATAATATGCGCCCAGTAAACCCACGCCCTTATATAGTGCCTGATGCGTCAAATTATACAGGTGATGACAGCACTCCAGCGCCCACTTTAGCGCCTCCAGCGAATAACCCATATGCCACGCAAGATAGTATGGGTACTGAATCAGTTGTACCGAGGAGCGAAAGTGTCGGTGGAGTATTCGTGGACGGTTCTGCTGTTCCTTCCACGCCCGAAACAGAGCCTTGGAAGTTCCCCGATTACGAACCGACAACGCCCGAAGTTGCTCCAAATACTCCCGAGGAGATGCCGGAAGCTCCTGCAAGGATATTAGAACCATTCAACCCAGAAATATGGCCAGGAGTTGAACCGGGAGAGCAGCCGGACATAGTCCCCGACGACTTACCGCAGATACAGCCATCACAGCCAGATGCAGAGCCGGAGCCTGTACAAGAGCCTGAGCAGGAGCCCGATCGGCCATTACCCACAAGAGAACCTGGCAAGATATTGCCGTTTCCTGGCACACAAGATCCTGCGCCGAGTGCGCCGGAGCCTGACGTTCAGCCGGATATTACCACTGAACCGAGCATAGAACCCGATGTAGAGCCGCCCGAGATTTTGCCAGACACGGAACCAGATGCACCGGCTGTAGATCCTGGTACGGAAACGGAAGAAGCTCCAGAAGAAACGCCTTCAGAAGAAGTGGAATCCACTCCCGACCCTAAGGCAACTCCAGACACGCCGCTCGCTTCTCCGAATCCTGATGGTACTAAAACGGTTTCGCCATCTACACAAACGGAAACGTCTTCATCGGAAGTGTCGCCCGTAGGCGATCCTTCCACGGGCCCTGTAACCATGCCATATGAACGACCTGTCATAGAGGCAGCTCCAAGCCCTGACGCTGCTCCTTCACCGGCAACAGAGGCAGCGCCAAGTGTAGCGCCAGACATTGCGCCGTCTCCTGCGCAGGCCGTAGAAACAGCTATAGAGGCTGATCTTAATCAGGAACCAGTCATAGAACCATCTACGGTCGTTGAGGCACAGCCAAGCCTAGCGCCAGAGGAAGAAGTTGCTCCTGCTCCAGAAGCAGCTCCCGCTGTTGAACCCGCGCTAAACGTTGACCTAGCCAAGAGGAAAGACCCAATGCCATTACCGCAAAGCGGATTATTCGCAGGAATTGGTTCCAAGGGCCGAATCTACGACACGCAAGGATATGACCGCACGTTTGGCGGTTTATCGTCGAGTTAGGAGGTAAAACATGCACGACATTGCACCTATACCTTATCGGGAAACAGTGGAAGAAGAAATAGCGAAAGGAGAATCACTTAAAGAAATACCCGAAGTGCTAGGCGCGGCAGATGCTTATATGAGCGTTGCGGGCTTGGGAGCGTTGAGCAACTATAACGATCTTGACAGGTCTATAGCACACCATAATGGACGAGACCTTGAATCCGCTACAAGGGTTATTCGCGGCGCGGCAATAGACGCGCTTATGAATATTGGATATGAAAGCAGGAGTTAAGCATGAAAAGCAATAAGCAGAAAAGCAGGGTTATTATTACGACTATAATCGTAATAGCTATTGTTTGTGTGGCATTTATCTACAACGCAAACACGCGCATAGTAAAAGTTGAGGGTATGTCTATAGATAATATTCCTCCAGCGCGTACAAATGCCGTTGTGAATTCACTGCCATTCCTTCCCGACCGGGTAACCGATGCTATACAAACCGCCGTGGATGAAATCATTCCAACGCTTTCGGAAGAATATGGTGTGGATATTTCGTATATTGTTAATTACAATGAAGATTTATGCGCATATATATTTTATGTAAATGCCGATGGAATGGCAGACCAGATTCGAGCTATATGGGGTGGTAATTCCGATATTATCGAAGACTGGAATAATCTACGTGACGCGCAATCGTTCCTTACAAAATCATTTTGCGATGAAGTTGGTGGAATAACGCCAGAAGGAACTAGGTGGGTAGCAATGGTACTCAACGATGAAGATCCAACTAAATCGTTATTAACCACAATAAACGGCGATGTTGTATACGATATAACACAGCCTAAATAATGGAGGATGAACTATGTCTAATCTTTATCAGGGGTTCAGCGGCAACCTTAACGAACTCGTTTTCAATTTCTTCGAGGACTTGACCAATAACAAGCTGTCTTATTCTCCCGAGACGTTCGCACAGTATAGTGATAAGTGGTCTTATATCTATGCCAGCCTCATCAAGACCAAGGGGCCGGACATGATCAAACTTTCCAACCTACAGAACTATTTGTCAGAGTGGGATAGGCCGTATAGCTATGGCGGTTTTATTCGCTCGGTTACGATAGGCCCAGTGCGCCCCATTGATCCTCCTACTTTCAACAACGGAACTACGCCGAATAACGCACAGATTCGTAAGGCTGATGTACAGGCAACATATCACCCGTTTACGGCGCGTACGCAGTTTGTTGTCACGAACTTCTCGGATCAGCTTAAAAACGCAATGAGCATCCCGGAAGAGGTTGCGCTGTTCGTGGCCGGTGTGCTACAGGCGTTGGCCGACGGCGTGAACGACACGCAGTACAGAATGTACAAGGAAATCATTCACAAGTTCTTCGCGGAAAACGCCACAGCACTTGCTAACGGTATGATCGTGGACGACCTCCCGGTTATCGCAGACAAGGAGACTGCTATTGCGTTCATCAATCGTTTGCGCGACTACAAGACGGATTTCATGTTCGGCACTGACCGTTACAACGTGATGGGATTCCCGCACACGGTCACGCCGGAACGCATGCGTTTGTATCTGCGTCCCCGTGCCGCCAACAAGATCGTTGACTTCTTGAAGCTGGATCACAACATGGGCGATCAGAACTTCGCCTACAGTGATATTGCCGGTAATATATCCAACTATCTGGGAGTGCCCACGCGTATTCTTGACGACTTCGGCGGCATGATTCCGTTAGACTCGGGCAATGCGCGACTCTATCCGATCTTTGATGCAGATGGTGCAGTTACTGGTACTTATGCCGCTACGCAGGGCGGTACTACTAGCGTACCTGTGGCGTCTTGGGCGTATCCCACCGATTACGACTTTGACGCACTTCTTACCGAGGATGACTTTGGTAACGTATTCCCGGTAAACGACAAGGTGGATGCAGTCAATTATCCCATGGGCGGAGGATATACTAACACCTTCCGTTATACGGAAAAAATCCTTGTTGCCAAGCCGCAATCTAACACCATATTCTTCAAGACCGCTTAAATTGTATAAATGCTACGGCGGGATTATCCCCGCCGTAGCATTTTTGTGAGGTGACAACATGGTTCACGATTGTCAGATTACATTTTATAACTATACTGGGTATAGCCCTATAGACGAACCCGCATCGGATGCTGTTATTAACCAAAACAGCAACTGGACTATGCCGTTCACCATAAAGGAAAGAGACCCTTCTCGTTTACGCAGTATTCGAGTTAAGATAACGCAGGAGCAATTACTTGCTACCGACTATGTAAAAGTAACGAGCATTAACGGTGGTGGTAGATGGTATTATTACGTGTTAAACAACGTGATTTACAATGAAGGCGCTACCGAAATAGGGCTTGCTCTTGATGCTTTTGCAACAGTTGGGCTTGCAAACATACAGTTTGCGGGCATGATAGCACGTAGAAGCCTAACAGAAGGTGAGGCTGACAACTTCCCTCTATTGCCAGAACCGTTCGCGCCTCGTAGACCGCTTTTGACAAGGCGTATAATTATAGACACAAATACGAATAAACGGGTAAGAATACCTTCACATATAACGACTACGTTTGAAGAAGTTACTACACATATAGAGCATCCAGAAAATCCGCTTACGATTGATGTACCCACAACGCCTCTTGGGTTGGCTACTAGAGAGGATAGCCTTTCATACCAAGCCGATATACCGTTTGGATATCCTAATCCGGCGGCGTCTACGGAACACGTTATAAATACGCCGTGGGGTAATATATCGTATGAAACCCCATACGAGCAATATTATGAACTTGCCGGAGCCGCACTGCTTACGTTTTTGGAAAAGGCGAAAAAACATGACGCGCTTGACCTTGTGGAGCAACCGTATTATTTACCATCGCCATCTACGCAGAGCGTAACAATATCGGAGCTTTCAAATGCTGCAATACGTAACCCGAAGGCGTTAAAGCATTACCTTACAATCACAATACGATCGTTAGCAGGTAACGTGTCACAAACATATGGGATAGACGATATAGACCTCCAAGTGAATCAACAGCTTGTTGTTGTGGTTCAGCCCGATAAAAATGGAGGTATTTATGTATCCCCTGCTCATCTTAGAGATACGGGCCTTAACGCATACACATACCTTAACGGCGTTTATAGTCCTTTTGAAACTGCAATGTTTAATGCCGTGGGAGACACTCCTGCAAAGTATGCAGCGGACGGTACCTACATCCTAAATAACGCGCTTAATGACTTGTTTAGGCAGTATATAGGCAAGATAAATGCGTTACAATACGAGGGCATGGTAGCCAACTATTTTAAAGACATGGCAAGCGCAAAGGGCCTTGTTATGACGTTTGCATCTGAATTACTTGGGAGTATATCGACATCAGTAGCAACCACTGGCAAACAGGTGCAAGAGGCCAATATCACAACCGATTATCCCACAGTGCGTCAAACTCTTTGTCGGAGATTTCCGCCCGGACAGGGCTAACCCGCAAGGTGTGCAGCAAATGGCGTAAACGCTTTGACGAGCTTGGCATACCCGGCC
>QMCD01001167.1_pt1 | contig 30599 bp, 29 predicted proteins | sample 1821841 | NCBI WGS metagenome assembly QMCD01 (sample SAMN01991225, study PRJNA193472) | Termite gut metagenome, whole genome shotgun sequencing project. | isolation source: worker | host: Macrotermes natalensis | reverse complement strand
AGCACAAAATGATTCGGGCTGTTGTGAAGCCCAAGGGCTTCCGCCAAAAGCCGCCGCTGGGGAGCGTCAACCGCAGACTGATGAATCCAGCCGGAGCCCGCGGTATAGGAATTATTGTAAAGGACCAACGATTGTTCATTGTTATGCCGGTTTGTATAGACAAACACGTTTTCGTTTACGGATTTCCCTTCCGCGAATAAATCGTACAAGACAAAATCGGCGCTTCCCGAAAAGAGGCTCCGGAGCTTCATGAGAGGGAAGATTTCCCGTTCGTGCCGGGCTATCATATCGGTGTCGGGTTTTTCATCATGATAAGAACGGCGGTATTCCATGCCGTACTTTTCTTCAAAGCCTTCGATCTGCCCGTGGCCGAACATGGGAAGCCCCGGCATTGTTACAAGCAAGGTACAGATACCGAAATATTTATCGCCCCTGCCGAACTGAGCGACCGCCGTTTCTTCGTCGGGGTTGTTCATGAAATTGACAAAACGCTTGAGGATTTCAGGCTCGAACTCAATCGTGTTGATAATTGTAGCACGATACTTTGCATTCTCTTCGTTTTTCAGCATGTTCATAAACGCCGAGTTATAAACGCGGTGCATCCCAAGGGTGCGGACAAAGTATCCTTCCATCATCCAGAAGGCTTCGGCAAGAAGAAGCGTTCCGGGAGCTTCCGCCGCGCAGCGGTCTACAACTTCGCGCCAGAATTCTTCGGGGATGCGGCGGTTAAACTCTTCCGCGGAAATCGCGTGTTCCGAACGGCTCGCGATGTCACCGCCGTGTCCCGGTTCGGGATACCAAAGCCGCTGAATGTGGCGTTTCGCTAAAGTCATCGCGGCATCAAAACGGACGATGGAAAACTGTTTGCAGACACCGATAATCGTTTGGATGACCGCTTCCCTCGCTTCGGGATTAAGGAAATCGATTTGAGCGGTATCGTTCCACGGCATGGATGTTCCGTCATTCCCGTGATATATATAACGTACATCGCCGGTATTAAAATCGATGCGCTTAAATACAACCGCCGCGTCGGAACGGTTATAGTAATGATCTTCTATATATACGCCTACTCCGTCGCGGTTGGAAAGGTTGCCGCCGTTAAAAGTGTAAGTTGGAAAGGGCGCGTGGCGGAGCTGCAGGAAGCGGTCGGGATGTTCCATGACCCAGCGGGAATCGATGCCGGTATGATTGGGAACCATGTCGGAACCCAGCCGGATGCCGCGCCATGCGCAGCGGTCGCGAAGATTAGTCAGCGCGCCCCAACCGCCGAGTTCTCCCGCTATGTCGTAATCGTAAAGGCTGTAGGCGCTTGCGGCGGCTTCGGGGTTTCCGGTCCATTGTTTGATTGTCCGGGACGCGCTGCTCCGTTCCCATAAACCGATAAGCCACAAACCCGTAAAGCCGCGGCTTGCAAGTTCGTCCAATTCTTCATCGGGGATTTGATCGAGCCGCTCGATAGTGCGGCCGTATTTTTTGCTTAACTGGAAAAGCCAAACCAAGGTGCTTTTTGCCATGAGGACGGTCCGTGGCATCCAATCTTGGTCGGGGCTGAATCGCTCGTATTCATTTTCAAGGCTGTTGTACACATAAGCATGGGAAGGGCCGGGGCCGAAGAAAACCGGTTTTTCTTCTTCTTTGATAACGTCCATCCCCATAAGAAGCCGCATGATAAAAGACTGAATCATGAGGCCCCATTTTTTGCGCATAAAATCGAGCTGTCCGCTTAAAGTGTCTGACGCAAGAGCCGGAGCGCGCAGTAAATCCCATAGATTTTGATTGTCGGGACCGAACAGGGGAAGACGCGCAAAATGATTTTTCAATTCTTCTATCGCGTCTTCATAAACGGTTTTATCGGCAAGCTCCGCATCATCAAATAAAAACTGAAAAGGCGTAAAAGCAGGATTCAAGTTTGCTAAAGCGAGGAGCATCAATTCTTCGAGGGTTAACGCCCGGTTGTTTTCATCCTCGGTAGTACCCGCAAGATATTCATCTGCGCTTTGTTTCCCGCTGTACACTTCGCGCGGAGGAAATGACCGGAAAAAGTTTTGAGCAAAACGTCGAGTTTTTCTTTCCCAAGATCCTTTTCGAGCTGTTCCAGAGCTAAATCGAAAGCGCGCGGTTCAACTTTTTCCCGGTAAAGAGCGCAGACATAATGGAGGATTTCATCGATAATTCCCATCGCGTTAAGCTGTCCGGCTTTGACAACCTTTTCAGGATGCAGTTCAACATTGATGAAACTATTGATTTTTTGCGTCAATTCCCGGACCTGATGAAAGCCGGCGAGAATTACGTTTCCTTGAATAGAAAACAGGCTGCTGTCGAGACCGTATTTTTTCCGTAATTCATCGGCAATGTGAAACTCCATGACTGCTTTTCGGGAACGGGCTTTCCACTGAGACAAAGCAACACATCCCTGGAAGGATTCAAGTACAGTAAGATTGATCGGTATGTTATGCGTCAATTTCATTCATCTCCCTTTTGCTCCGGCGGAATTTTTGTCAGAGCTTTTACCGCTGTTATAAAATCATTGTCTTGCGCGATTTCCGCGATGGACGCGGGAATCCGGTAAGTCCAGTTAAAAGTATTTTTCACGCCGGGAACATTAATCCGTTCCGAAGCGGCATCATCCGCGTACCATTTTGCGGAAAGATGCAGCAAATCCTGAATTTGAAACACCCTAAAACGCGAAGCCGCTCCCGCGATTTTTGAAAGAACGATTTTCGCCGTTTCAGGGTTATAGGTTGGCGGCAGCTCCTCTCCGATAAAATTGCTGAAGGCCGCCTGGTCCGCTTCCCTTTCCCACCATTCCCGCACACAGGAACTGTCATGGACCGCGGGAGTACAAACGCTCAATTCAGGATATTCGTAAAACGGAACGTAGGGATGGCCTTCTTCTTCCCAATTACGGAACCAGCGGACGACCCGAAGGCCCAAAATCTTGAGCTCTGTTAACACCTTGGGAACGCAGGCCGGTACGGCTCCCAAATCTTCCGCGCAGGGAAGCATGGAACTGGAAAAAGTCAGCGTCATAAGGAGTTTGCGGCCTTCTTCTTCCCAAACAGCTTCCGAATGGGACGACTTAAACAAAATCAAATTCGCCAATCGATTCCGCTCATCTTCCGACAAAGATTGATACGCCTTTGCTGACCGATAATTCCAAGCCAGTGAAAAATAACCTTTCTCGTATTCAAGAAACATCCGGTTATGCCAGGCTTTCACGAGGAAAGAAGCCGCTTCATGATTTAAGCCGAAATCCCAAAGATACTTTTCACCGGAAACATGGGGCTTAAAAAGCCAAAGTTCTTCATTATTAATTCGATCCAGAAGATCGCGGAAAATCCGTTCCCTGTCTTGTTGGCGGACTTCTGCATCCTGGATGGACGAAAGGGCTTCATCAATTTCGGCAGTCGCGATATGGGGCCTGGAAAACCAGCGAATCCGCGCGTCATCCGCACCCAGGGCGGTAAAATCGTCCTTTGTGTAAGGAAGAGAAGGAACGTATCGGCCCAGGATCGCCGAATAATCTTCCCGCCGGTTCGCCCAAATCCTGAAAAAGCCCAGAACGTGATCGATCCGGTAGGCGCCGTAATATTTTTCCGCCGCGCTGAGGCGTTTTTTCCACCAGGAATAACCGTCTTTTTTCTGCGCCGCCCAATCGTAAATTGGGAAGCCCCAATTCTGACCGTCGGGACTGTACATATCGGGCGGAGCCCCCGCGGATAGATCCTGCCTGAAAAACTGCGGATGCGCCCAAACATCCGCCGAATCTTCATTCATCAAAATAGGAAGATCGCCTTCAAGGATAATGCCCGCGTCTTCCAGAGCTTTTGCGGCTTTGCTGAACTGTACATCCAGCGCTTCCTGGAGCCACACCCAGAAAAAATGTTCTTCCTGCAAATCCGGATTTGCCCACAGGTTTTCTATTTCTTCAAGGCTGATATGCTGATACTGCTCCCATTCCTTCCAGCTTTTTTCATCGTTTACTTCTTTCAACTGCCTGAAAACGGCGTAGACTTTCACCCAGGGATTTTGATCAATCCATGTTGATAAATCGCCGCCAGCTTTGCCCCGCTCCAAAATTTCCTTTTTGTGAGCGCTGTACATTTCCCGGAGCAATTCCATCTTCGCGTGGAGAATTTTTTCGTAAGGGAAGCGGACTTCTCTATCAAAACTTTTCCGAAGCGCCGCAAGATGCCGCACAAAGGGTTTCGATTCCGGCATCTCGCTCAATCGGAGATAAAGAGGATGCAGCGCAAAAGCGGTCAGCGCGCTGTAGGGAGAACTTTCATAGCCCGTGTCGTTTACAGGAAGAATCTGAATAAGACCAATGTTCATCTTTTTGCAAAGCTCCGCAAATTCGACAAGATCGAGAAATTCCCCAACGCCGATATCATGCTGTCCCCGGAGAGCTCCCACAGGGACCACAACCCCTGTTAAGCGTTTATTGGTCATGGTTTTGCTCATATCCCCTCCAAAAAAATTTCGCTAAAACATCTGCTTTTACAGTATAATCTTTAGTGAAAGAATGTTCAATTTTTATTTGTAATAAATATGATTAATTGCGTATACAATGATATTATGCGTATACAAGACGTCACCCAAAAGCCGTATGGAGGTTGAACTATGAGTGATTTTGCGGAAAATGAGAATCGTCCCGAAAATGCGGATCCATGCTTTATAAGATGTCCTTCTTGCGGGATGCAGGTTGATTATCCGCGGACAGCCAACAATCTTGGTCCTGGTGAATCAATGGAAATTATGTGTACGAATTGTATGACACGAATAAGGATTAGTTAAATTGACGGCCAGCGGCTCATAATGATTCACAAATGCTATTGAATTGATACCGGGGATTGATGATTCGTTTTCCATAACAAAGCAATATCTTTTCCCGCACCATACTATTATAATCATGAACATGAAGAAACAAAAATCCTTTGTGTACCGTTGTTCATCCTGCGGACATGAAGAACCCAAATGGCTGGGCCGCTGCCCTGACTGCGGAGAATGGAACACTTTGATTGAAACTGCCGTCAGCTCCGTCAGAAGCCGTCATACATCAACGGAAAAAAACATTCCGCAATCGCTCCCGCTTTCCGCGATAGACCCCCAGGAGGGGAGCCGGATAAAAAGCGGCATCTCCGAACTGGACCGGGTTTTAGGCGGGGGAATCATGCGCCGTTCCGCCGTTCTTGTAGGCGGAGAACCGGGAATCGGGAAATCGACTTTGCTTCTCCAGGCGGCTTCCCTGGCGGAAACCAAGGGACGGATTGTCTATATTTCCGGGGAAGAATCGGCGGGGCAGGTAAAGATGAGGGCCAACCGGCTCGGCATTTCCGGCGAGCGTATCGAAATGATCTGTTCCGGCAAGCTGGATGATATTCTGCCGATTTTGGACGCGGTAAAGCCGATCATCATCATGGTTGATTCTATTCAAACGTTATATACAACCGAAGCCGGATTGGTTCCCGGAACGGTAAATCAGATGAAGTTCTGTTCTTTTGAACTTATTACCTGGGCAAAAGAACATGACGCGGCGCTGTTCCTGGCGGCTCATGTTACGAAAGACGGAATCATTGCCGGACCAAAAACCTTGGAACACATGGTGGATACCGTTCTCTATTTTGAACAAAATGACGGGGATTGCCGTTTTCTCCGGGCGGCAAAAAACCGCTTCGGCTCTGTTGATGAAATCGGTCTCTTTATGATGGGCGAAAAAGGCCTCCAAATGGTGGAAGACCCGTCCATGCTTTTTCTGGTGAACCGGGAAGGAACATTGCCGCCTGGAGTCGCGACAGCCGCTGTCCTTGAAGGTTCAAGAACGCTTTTAGTGGAAATCCAGGCCTTGGTCGTTCCGGCAAAAGGTTCTATCTCAAGAGTTTTTTCCGATAAAATCGATTCGGCGAGGGTTTCCAGGGTAGCGGCAACGCTTGAAAAGCACATCAATCTCCGCCTTTCCGATCACGACGTATATGTGAATGTGGCGGGCGGAATCAGAATTAGTGAAGTCGGGGTGGAACTTGCTTTGGCGGGAGCGTTATATTCCGCAAAGACCGGCCTTCCGCTCCCCGGAAAAACAGCCATAGCCGGAGAACTTTCCCTTGCCGGAGAAGTCCGCCCTGTCCGCCGGAGTCTTGGCCGTATCAAAACCGCCAAAAATCTCGGCTTTGAACGATTCCTGGGGCCAATGCCCGATGCTGTCGAAAAGGAAGATAATCCGAAAGATTCATCGGTCCATACGGTATCGGATATAAAATCAGCGATAAAAGTATTGTTCAGCTAAAAAGTGATATTTTTCCATAAAAAAAGATAAAAAATCATCGGTTTTTTGCGTTAAAACCCGACTTTGCTCTTGACGGCTGACAAAAACTGGGATATTGTAAATGGGTATTTTCGTAAAATTTCGGGTTTTTATGAAAATTACCTCAGATATATAGGAAAGGCGGGTTTTGGCTGTTTTTCCAGGCAGTTCTTTCCGAAACCATACCTTCGCTTTGGAAAAAGCTCAATTGTTAGGAATTATGTATCGTGTTTTTGTGCATTCATTATGGAAGGCTTTAATTGAGGCCGGATTTTTTTACATCTTATTTAGAGTTTTCCGCCTGTTCGCGTTGTTTTATATCCCAGCACAGTATACTTTCTCATCCAATGCTCTCCCTGGGGGGAAGAGTGGAACCGTCTATTTATATAGGCGAAATAAACAGCGTGCCTGGACGCATTTCCGGGTGAAGGATTTTCTCAATGGCTAAAAAATTGTACGTCGGCAATCTCTCTTACAATACATCTGAGGATGGCCTTAGGACTCTCTTTTCCGGGTTCGGAAATGTTGCTTCTGTAAAGGTCATTTTCGATAGGGAAACCGGCAATTCAAAAGGATTCGGATTCGTAGAAATGAGTACTGACGAAGAAGCCAGCGCGGCTATTGTCGGGACCAACGGCCGTGAATTTGACGGCCGCCAGCTTCGCGTAAATGAAGCCATGGACAAGCCCCGTACAGATCGGCGTTCCGGCGGCGGATACGGAAATAACTGGTAATCGTATGGGGCAGTTTCATAACGCAATGTATAAAACTGTCTCATAATACCAATAAAAAATGATGTGTATTTAGGGAGGATGGATACGCATCATTTTTTATTCTCCAAAGAATGCTTCTCTTACTCCACAGTTTATGTAAGAACACCTCGATTGAGAAGTTCTCCCAAGAGTTCTGTTAGTGTGTCCATGTTGATTTCGCCGGATATGTCTTCAAGTGTTTCTTTAATTTCGCTCCAATCGCCGGCATCAAGTTCCATGGTTTTATCATCGTATTCGCCGATCAAAAAAGCCGCTATGAACCCAAGCTTTTGCAAACCTTCCGGATGCCGGCCTTCAAGCCGGTCGAAACAATAGAAACACATGTCGCTTGCCGCGGTCTTTCCGATTATAGGGGCCGTTAACCCTGAAAAAACATTCATCAGCCGGTCTTTGGATTGCTGTCCTTCTTTATCCGAAAAATCCAGTACGTTTCCCCGGAACGAACGTATAACAGAATCAATTTGTGAAAAAAGATGATCTATGGGCCTCATGTTAATAAAATACAACGGAAACAGGGAAAGTGCAACGGATTTCAAGCGGCAATGGCGGAAAAGATTGCAAGGAATGTCATTTGACTGTACACTGTAACAGATGAAAGCACTACAAACATGTTCCTAATATTGTGCTTCAAATGTTCCAAGTTATATAATTCTAAGGCCTAATAAGAGGAGAAGTTGTATGATAGAAAAATTAGCGTATTCGCTCGGAAAGCAGGATGAATCCCCGAACATCGCGTTGGCCGATGAACTTGTGAAGACAAAAAACAAGACCGGCATAAAAGAGATCGCGGAAGGCTTGGCTCATCCAAAAGCGCAAATCGCCAATGACTGCATTAAAGTTTTGTACGAGATCGGCGGAAAGGCGCCGGAATTGATCGCGGATTATGTGAATGTTTTTATCAACTGTTTGTCATCAAAAAACAATCGTCTGGTATGGGGAAGCATGACCGCCTTGGCGGAAATCGCGGAATATAAACCGGAGGAAATCTTCAATCAGCTTGACGCGGTAATAGACGCGTATAAACACGGCAGCGTTATTACGGTTGACAACAGCATCAGTGTATTCGCGAAATTGGTAAAATCCGGAAAGAAGTACGAAGAGAATGTATTTCCCATCATCGTACAACATCTGGAAACCTGCCGCCCAAAGGAAGTTGGGCAGCACGCCGAAAGGGCTTTTGTCTGCGTCAATAAAGATAACGCGGAAATATTTAAGCAAGTGCTGCTAAAACGAAAAGACGCGTTAACACAGGCACAGCAGAAACGGATTGACGCATTGCTGAAACGGATTATCTAGCCATCGCTTCTTTGATGTATTTTCTATCCCGGTTATTCACATGAAATATTTCGTAGACACTGTTGTCTGCATCGGGCATGTCCTGGCCGGAAAGAATCATATCAGTCATGTGAATAAATTTCTTATCCGTTTCTTCATCAATCGCGGGAAAGGGAAGACCGGTCAAATTACCTTTCAGCACTTTTATATCGGGAAATTGCTTTTGATACACAAATTGATACAATTCAGAATTGAGAAACGCTAAAACGGTTTTGATATTCATTCCTTTGATGTTCGGAATCAGCAGGTTCGCGCTGTTCAGAAAAAGACTTTGGGTGTTATCGTAAGCAAATACAAGCCTGTGCGAAATAAATTTATAAGCCAGCTTTTCCGAAGTCCGGTAAATCGATTCTTTGGCAGCCTGCTGAAACTGTTCCCTGCAATAACGAATGAAATATTGTGCTTTCAACAAACGATAAGGACTGACTTCTTTGCCGGAATAAATCGCTTCAAGATTATCATCTTTTGCTGCAAACAACTTTGATTTATTGTCGCCGGTAACAATTCCCAGGCCGAACACGCTGCCCGACAAATCATATATTCCCTGATTATTCACATAATCGATAATCCGGCTGTCCTCTCTGTTAATGATGGAAAATACAGAATACCGATTTTTCGCAAACACCGATGTATCAACAAGAATGGTTTCATGATTAGGAGCGTTAAATGCGGTAACATGCTTATTTCTGTTCTTTGTTATTGTTACATCAATAAACTTTGTGGAAACTCCGGAGAACGAATGCGGATACCTTCGTATTTCTTCTATGTGATACTGTTTCAGAATAAACGAACGGATGCCGCTGTGAGTCTTAATATGCAAAAAAGATTCAGGCAAAAGAAACCGAAGTTTTCCGTTCTCCGAAAGATACCGCATCGATTTAACCATGAACGCGGAGAAACTTTCATTGGATTTTATCGCCGCAAAATCATCATCTCCAAAATGAGAGACAGCTCCCCAGGGAGGATTGGTGATTATGTAATTAAAAAGGATTCCTTCAAGGGGATGTTTTTCGCTCCTTGCAAAGAGACGGTCTGTCTCAAGAAAATCCCTGTGAAAAATTCGCGGAGAAAAATCGATTCCAGGATAATTCATAATCATATTACATTTCGCGATCATTACCGCCAAAGGATCGCTGTCAATACCGAAAAGATTTTTTGGATCAGCTCCGCTTATGTGCAGAAGAAGATTTCCGCTGCCGCAGCAAGGATCAAGAAAATATCGGTCTTGGGAAATATCCGTATCACGAAGCAGAATTTCCGCCACTGGAAAAGATGTGTAATATATTCCATCACGATTGCGTTTCCCTTCACTTTGCAGGCATTGGTAAAGCAAACCCAAGAGATCGCTTTCATCAAAAGGAAGAACCAGATCAGAGGGAAAGTGAGCGGGCGAAAGATGCTGATATTCTTCAATAAAAGCGCGGACATTCTGCCGGGATGTTTTTCCATTAACGATAAAATCTTTATGTTCAAGACAGCGCAGAGCAGCCGCATACAGGATGTTCTCAACAGAAAGGTTGTGTTCTTTTACATGATCAACAATTTTCTGCACAAGCGGAATGTTTTTCTTATGGTGAAAATATTCTACGGGAAAAACAATCCGCTGCGAAGATGTTTTGTTTGCTCTGGATGTAAGCCGCACACCGGCCGCGGCAATTCCCATCCGTTCCCAATTTTTGTGCGTAGCCGAAGAAATCAATTGGCTCATATCGTCCTGTTTCCACTCATTGATACCATAAGTATATACTGGATTGCACCTCTGTGTAAAAGCGTTTGTGTAAAAACACTTCCTCTGTGTAAAAAAAGATGAAAAAAATCGAAAAAAAGAAAAGCAAAATACATAGTATTTCCATACTTAGGGTATGAAGAACCGACATAGACAGCTCCAGCAAGGAGCCACTTACCATGTAATCTGTAAAATAAACCGGGACGAGATCATTTTTGATAATGATGCCATTGTTATGCTTCTGTTGAATATCATCATCAGATGCAAGAAAAAGTATTCTTTCTCGGTCCAAACCTTCTGTATTATGGGAAACCACATCCATTTCCTTCTTCGTCCAGGAAAACATGCCTCACTCCCCAGCATTATGCAATGGATCAACAGTGTTTTTGCAAAAGCGTATAACCGGAAAAGGGGAATTAGCGGAAGACTCTGGAAAGAACGATACTTTTCCAGAATTATTAAGACCGCAAGGCAGTTTGTGGCAACATTTGAATATATCGTGAAGAATCCGTTGAAGGCAAACTTGGTAACATATTCCAGAGATTATCGGTATAGCGGGCTATATCACTATCGGCATAAGATTACGGGGATTATTGATCTTCGGGGTCGATTTATCTCGGACTTGTATGAACGGTATCAGTCTTTGTAACTGAATAAGCGGAAAAAATAGATAATTGCTTCTCATAAAAAAAGAGACCTTTTCAATAGGGTCTTATCAGGAAAAATATAAAGAAATCCTTTCGTTATTTCGGAAAAATCCCCAATTATCCATCGATGTACGATTACTCAACAGGCAAAATGCATAAAATCCCAAGGAAAAAGGAAGAAAATTCACACTGAGCTGGTGTAAGGATCGTTATCTTGCATCATTATTACATAATTCTTCGTTTTTTTATCCCTCTTATTCCTCCACGTTCGTCTCATTAAAATACCCAATTCTTTGTAATACAAGAAATTATTAAGCAACGCATCTGATCGTTAACTTATAACTCTTTGTTTTATAAGGACATATAAAAGTTTATAAAACGAACATGTTATTCCTCTGTGCAAAAGCGTTTGTGTAAAAACGCTTCCTCTGTGTTAAAAATTGCCGGCATCATCTAAAATTTATCTCCCTCCTCTGTGTTTCTGTGTTGTGTTTCTGTGTTGTGTGTCGAAAAATCTCCGAAAAATTATCTCCTTGCAAATCATGTTGATTCCTGCCATAATTTGCGCATGGAAAGAAGTTTGATTTTGTTGAAACCAGGAGTTCTCCAGCGCCGTTTAGTCGGAAAAGTGTTAAGCCGTTTTGAAGAAAAAGGGCTCAATATTATCGCGTTAAAAATGATTCACATGACCAGGCCGATGGTTGAAGCTCATTACAAAGAACATCAAGGGAAAGATTTTTATCAGAAATTGGTTGATTATACGCTTTCAGGGTCGATCATTGCGGCGGCGATTGAAGGCAATGAAGCAATTTCGGTTATCCGCAAATTGGTCGGGCCAACCGAGCTGAAAGATTCACAACCTGGAACTATCCGGGGAGATTTTGCCGCTCAAACCAGGCTCAACATCGTACACGCTTCGAATTCGCCGGAAAGCGCCGCAAGAGAAATCGGTCTTTTCTTTAAGCCGGAAGAATTGTGTCCCTGGACAGACGGAAACGCACAGTGGTTTTAATGTGCTTATTATAGCAGCAGAGGTAAGAGATGAGTTCAAACGTTGGTATTATTGGGGCCGGAGCTTGGGGAACGGCTGTCGCCAAAGCTATTGCCGATAAAGGGCATACGGTTGATATTTGGAGCCATGAAGAAATAACGGCAAAAAATATAAATGAGCGTCATGAGAATACCCAGTTTTTGCCGAAAGTAAAACTTCCTCCGAATATCAAGGCCGGTACAGACATTACCGAGGCCGCAAACGGCAAAGAATTTCTTATTCTTGCCGCCCCTTCTCTTTTTTTGCTGGATACGGTTAAAAAGATTTTACATGTTCCCTCTATCCGCGAAGGAGAAACCTGCATCGGCGTTATTACAAAAGGCTTTATCGAGACTCAAAGGGGGCCAAAACTCATTGTTGAAACGCTGGAAAATTATCTTCCCGGTTTTTACGGTGAATCTTTGGTATACATTGCGGGACCAAGCCACGCGGAAGAAGTGGCCAGCGGAAGAATCACAGGATTAATTGCTGCCAGCGCGAACGCGAAAAATTCTATCCGCTTCCGCGATTTGCTCAGATCGGAACGTTTATTGGTTTTTTCATCGCTTGATGTCCGGGGCGTGCAGGTTGCGGCGGCGGCAAAAAACGTTATTGCCATCGCCTTCGGCATGTTGGACGCGCTTAAATTAAATGAAAGCAAATACGGGCTGGAAGATATGTTCGGCGATGGAACGGAATCGCTTTTGCTCGCCGCGGGACTCAACGAAATCCAAATGCTGGGTCTGGCCCTGGGAGCAACTCATTCCGAAACATTTACTTCCATTTCCGGCGTCGGCGATCTTGATGTAACGTGCCGTTCTATCTATGGAAGGAACCGGCGTTTCGGCAGGGAGATTATCGAAAAAAATATTCTTGATCGGTTCAAAGGTATCGATGATCTTATTAATCGGATTGGAGAAATCGGGTATCTTCCTGAAGGGGTTGTAGCGGCGAAATATATGAAAACGCTTATCAATGATCATAAACTGAGAATGCCGATTTCGTCGGGCGTATATAAAATCTTAAACAAGGAAATCAATTCCATAGAACTTCTGGACGGTGTTTTAAAAGATTTAAAATGAACAGACAATATTGGAAAAGCGGATTGTTAAAGAACATCTTTTTTTTAAGTTTCATCGCGGCAATGGTTTTTTTTTCATGCAATAAATCGTCTGAAAAACCGGAAGAGAATTTATCTCCTTTAGACCAAAAGGATTCAACCGAATCTGCCGATACTAGTAGTGTAGTTTTGTCAGGTAATGGAGAGCTGCCGCATTCAGCTCCCCCAAGGGAAGCAGAAGAAAAACCCATTCCGGTTCCTGTTCCGGAAAGTGTAGTGCCGGTACAGGTTCGCCGGCCTCAGCAGGGAGAAGCGCCCCGTTTTCCGGAAGATATCATTATCGGAACCTTGGGGCAGGGAGAAGTATCTGCTCCATCCTATCGTTTTGCGCAAAGTTTCCTCTCGGCACTTTTGCGGGAAGAGTCCCGGGGGGAGACCTTATCACATTTGCCGCCGGATAAACGCGAAAGGATCATTGGTATTTTACAGAAACTTGATCCTGAAAAAGTCCGCGTCGGCGGCGGCAAAGAAGACCCGGATGGAAGCGTATCGTTTTTGCTGCGCTTTATCGGACAAAATGGCTGGAGCGGCGGCGAAGTATATATCAGACAGAATGAAGGCGCCTGGAATTTGGAAGACTTTATTCTGGATGACCCGGAGGGACAGAATCAAACAGATAGTCCGTATCGTTTTGATTTATCTCCCTATGAAAGATTTTTTTAGGAATGAGGCATGGCGACACCTATAAAGAGAATAGAAAAAGATTTTTTGCTCAAGGCTCTTTACGATGAAAAAATTCCGATGATGTATCTTCACAATCGGTCAGAATATATTCTTATTTCAGAAAAACCTACAAAAACTGAAATGTTCCTAAAAGCCGACCGTCCAATACAGGGACTAAAACCCCGGACACGCATGGAACTTATCTTCGATCACCACGGGCAGGTTGTTACTTTTTCTGTAACTGTTACCATCGTGAAGGATGATCACATCATCGTTGAAGCGCCGGAATTTCTCTACAAGAATTTGGTAAGATCGTTTTCAAGAGTTACCACGCCGCCGGATCTTTCCATCCAATTTTCTTTTTGCGGTGACCGGTATTCTCTGTCATTTCCGAAAATTCAGGAATATGAACAATACGAAGTGAATTCCATGCTTGAAAATCTTGATCCAAAAAATCTTGGCGGTCTTATTGATCAAATCGCCTCGTGGATTAAGAATTATGCCGATAACTACAAGCTGGTTATTTTTAAAGATGTAAAACCCAATTCCGCGGAAGAGCGTGTGGTAGCGGAAAGCGGAAAAACGTTGTTTATTCCTACAACGCAGGGAACTTTTCTCCAGGCAGATCCTTATCCAAAAAAAAGAATTATTACCGAAGATATGTTTAAACGTTATTTGGAAAGTACCGGCGTTAATACGGCATATTTAGATGATGCGGTTAAACGGTTTTTATCCAACAAATTAGATAAACAAATTTATTCCGACGCGTGGGTACCTATTCTCTTTCAAGAATACGTCATTGGCTATATTCATTTATGGATTAACGCCAGCGGAAGGCCGCCTTTCGATTTTAGTTTGATTGATACTTTGTATCAATTTACAAAAGTCCTGGCCTACTCGCTTAAAATTAACGGCTATTTTGACGCGGGATTGATTAAAGACAAAGCCTTTGAAGGCAAAGTAATAGACATCAGCGCATCGGGACTGTTGTTCGCGTTTCCTCATTCTTCTCTTTCGTCTTCCCTGCTTGTAGACAGCGAACTTTCATTAAAGCTGGTTACATCAAAGCGGACGATTAACGCAAACGCAAAAATTGTCCGCCGTTACAAAGATACTTCCATGGGATATTTCGGCTGCCGTTTCCTGGATATAATGCCCGAAGACATGCGTTTCCTTTTTGAATTTATTTACGGGAAACCCTTCGCGACAGAAGGTGATCTGGGCAGAACAACGTAACATGCATCGATTATTTCTTTTTGTTCAAAAACGCGACCGCTTCACTGACAGTATCCGCCAAAGGAATATACTCACTTACTTTCATTGACGCAATGCTTTGTTTGACAAAATCCTGCACATTGGTGATAACAAAATCGGCATTCAGTTTTTGAGCCGTAGAACACATATTGATCAACGCGCCGATTCCGCCGGAATCGACAGAATCAACTTCCGCCAAATTGATGATGAGCTGGTCCGTGGTTTTCCCAAGAATTTTCATAACCAACTCTTTCAGCGGGATGGAACTATACAAATCCATCGAGCCCTTGGCAGAAATCATATACATATCATCTTTCTTGAAGAGTTTTAATTCCATGTTATCCATCCTTTTTCCGCCAAGGGAAAAACAACAACTCCTCCTCAGAGCAGTGTCCCTTATCGCTCCAATTTCCGGTATACATAACGATGCGGCCGGTCGGCGGAAGCCCCCAATTTTTCCCGGCGCCATTCCGCGTATTCCGACCAGTTACCATCGTACCAGATTACTTCGCCGTCTTCAAAAGCCAAAATGTGCGTGACGATGCGGTCCAGGAACCATCGGTCATGGCTGACCACCATCGTTACTCCGGCAAAAGCATCGACAGCTTCTTCCAAAGCCCGGAGCGTATTTACATCGAGGTCGTTCGTGGGTTCGTCCAGAAGAAGAACATTTGCGCCTTCCTTCAGCATCATCGCAAGGTTAAGGCGGTTCCGTTCGCCGCCGGAAAGGACGCCGACCTTTTTCTGTTGATCGCCGCCGGAAAAATTATACCAGGAACAATACGCGCGGGAATTTACTTCCTTTGTTCCGCCCAGTTTGATGATATCCTGCCCGCCGGAAAGCTGTTCCCAAACGGTTTTTTCCGGATCAAGGCCGCTCCGCATTTGATCGGAGAATCCCAGTTTCACGCTTTCGCCAATCCGGAGTTCTCCGGAATCGGGCTTTTCTGTTCCGGCGATCATTTTAAAGAGCGTCGTTTTTCCCGCGCCGTTCGGCCCGATAATTCCCACGCAGGCTCCGGGCGGAACCGAAAACGACAGATTGTCAAACAGGACTTTATCGCCAAAGGCTTTGGAAAGCTGTTTTGCTTCGATTACGAGCTGACCAAGCCTGGGCCCCGCCGGAATGGTGATTCTGTTTTCGCGGACTTTTTCGCGCTCATTATCCTGAAACAGTTTTTCATACTGGGTGATTCTCGCCTTGCTTTTCGCGTGTCTGCCTTTGGGGCTCATCCGAATCCATTCCAGTTCCCGTTCAAGGGTTTTCCGGCGCTCGCTTTCGGTTTTTTCTTCCTTGGCCATCCGCTCTTGTTTTTGTTCCAGCCAGAGCGAATAATTTCCTTTCCACGGAATCCCTTCGCCGCGGTCAAGTTCCAGAATCCAGCCTGCCACATTATCCAAAAAATACCGGTCATGCGTTACGGCAATAACCGTTCCTTCATACTGTTGAAGATGACGTTCGAGCCATGCTACGGTTTCCGCGTCAAGATGATTGGTCGGCTCATCCAAAAGAAGGATGTCGGGTTTTTGCAGCAAAAGACGGCACAAAGCAACCCGCCTTTTTTCACCGCCGGAAAGAACGTCAACTATTTGATCGCCGTCAGGACAACGGAGGGCATCCATCGCCAATTCAAGACGGCTGTCTAGATTCCATCCGTCAGCGGCTTCGATCTTTTCTTGAATTGCCGCCTGGCGCGAAGCCAGTTTATCAAAATCTGCGTCGGGATCGCCGAATGCTTCGCTGACTTCATCAAATTCTTTCAAAAGACCGACAAGTTCCTGAACGCCTTCGGACACAATTTCCTTTACGGTTTTTCCGGGTTCAAGATACGGTTCCTGTTCCAGAAAACCAATGCTAAACCCCGGACTGACCGATGTCTCTCCGGAAAACTCGGCATCCCTGCCCGCGAGGATTTTCAGCAAACTTGATTTACCGGAACCGTTCAATCCGATAACGCCGATTTTCGCTCCATAGAAATAGGAAAGACTAATATCCTTTAATACTTGTTTCGTACCGTGCTTTTTAGAAACACGATACATCGAATAGATAACTTTTTTTTCGTCCACTGTTGCCATAATATTACTATACCGGAAAAAACGGTTTATGGGGAAGTGCATTAATCGGCCTGTTTTTGCTGAGTACGGAGCAATTCTCAACACGAATAAAACAAAATCTGTCAATCAGACCATCATTTCTGACGATGATATAACTAGAAAATAAAAAATATCTTTGGAGTATCACAATGTACGCATCAAGGAAAAATAAAATCTTCAATATCGGCTTTATTTCCACCCGGCTGCAGGGTACCGACGGCGTTTCTTTAGAGACAGAGAAATGGCGCACGGTTCTGGAAAGAATGGGTTATCATTGCTTTTTCTTTTCGGGTCAATCCGATTGGGATCCTGAAAAATCCATGGTTGTGGAAGACGCTTTTTTTGGGCATCCGTTGATTCAGGATATTCAGGATCGATGCTTTGGCATTACGATGCGCGGCGAAGGGCTGACCGGCGAGATACAGGCAATCCGTTTCCGCATAAAACGGGCTTTGTACGAGTTTACAGAAAAATTCCATATCGATCTTTTGATTACTGAAAACGCCTTGACTATTCCCATGCACATTCCGCTGGGATTGGCGCTGACAGAATATATCGCGGAAACCGGAATTCCGTCTATCGCTCATCATCATGACTTTGTTTGGGAACGGCAGCGTTTTTCGATAAATTGTGTGGAAGATTATATTTCAATGGCCTTCCCTCCCCGGCTCAATTCAATCAGTCATGTTACGATTAACTCCGAAGGGCGGCGGCAAATTTCCTACCGCTGCGGTCTTGCATCGGTTGTTATTCCAAACGTATTTGATTACAACACACCGCCGCCTGTTATGGACGATTACGCAAAAACGATGAGGCATGATCTGGGAATTCAAGACGGCGAAGTGTTACTATTGCAGCCTACACGTATCATAGAACGAAAAGGAATCGATCACGCGATAGAATTGGCAAATCGTTTGAAAGATAAAAAGGCGAAACTTTTAATTAGTCACCAGGAACGGGATGAAGGTTCCGCGTACTATGAAAGAACAATGGATTACGCAAAACTTTTGGGAGTCGAGGTGATTGTCCGTCCGGATATTATCGGCGCGGAACGGGGAACTACCGAATCCGGTGAAAAAAAATACAGCCTTTGGGATTGTTATCTTAACGCGGACTTTGTAACCTATCCTTCAAGTTATGAAGGTTTTGGAAACGCTTTTCTTGAAGCAATATGGTTTAAGAAACCAATTCTTGTAAACCGCTATTCTATTTTTCAGCAGGATATTGAACCGCTGGATTTTGATGTGGTCGTTATGGACAACTATGTTACCCCGGAAACTGTTGAGACTGTGCGCGTGCTGCTTGACAGCCCCGAAGCAGTAGAAATAATGGCCGAAAGAAATTACGCACTGGGACGGCGGTTCTTTTCATACGAAATTCTGGAACAGCGGCTTCACCAAGTGTTAATGGATTTCGGACAAATGTAGGACGAATCTGTGACAATAGTAAAATTCCTCTTTCCTCTCTCAGGTTTTTGCAGTTACAATCGGACAATTATGGAGCCTTGCCCAACGTATCACGTCATTCATTTTTGTTTGATAACCTTTTACACCCGCACTTTGCAGCCATAAAAGATTATCAAGGTCAATGCGGACTGTAATCGATTTCTTTTCTTAACAGGCTTCCAATATTTGAAATGTCCCCGCTCAAAATCATTTTTGGTGAGTTCCGGCATATCAGACAGATTTATTTCACTGTCCGGTACGGCATGTTCTTCACATTTAGCTATAAATTTCTCTAAGTCTGTCATAATACATCTTCCTTTCCCGTGATGTTGCGGGACGGGCTGAAATAATGTGTATGCGTTTTTCTTCTGTGTAACTCACTTGTACTACACAAATTTTTTTCGCATACCCTAACCCGAAATACCGGCTCTGTTTCTCAGCAGAATGTTTATCATCGTAAATCTCATAAAAGTTCGGGGCTTTGAATACATCAAGAATTTCCTCAAAGTAAAACCCGTGGTTTACTTTGTTCAGTTCATCTTTTTCGTTGAACCATTCAAACTTGTCTTTTATGATTAACTTGCCTTTTGGCATTTTTACCGCCTACATTGTAATTATGAATTGTATGTACATTTTTGTCAAGGCGCGTATGGCATTTGTTAATGGATTTCGGACAAATGTAACGGTCCTTACAAATCTTTTGCCTCGTCCCAAAAAGAATCCATGATTTCAAGATTTTCCTGTTTCATGGATTGTCCAGTTTCCTTCATCCGTTTCTCTACATACTTGAAGCGTTTCACAAATTTCGCGTTTGTTCTTTGCAATGCTGTTGACGCGTCAATCTGAAAAAAGCGGCAAAGGTTTACCACGGAAAAAAGCAGGTCTCCCAATTCTTCTTCTAAGGTTTCGTGATTTCTGTCCGGCTGATTGAGAACATCTTTCACCTCTTGCGTTTCTTCGGCGATCTTGGCAAACACTCCGTCAGCATCGGGCCAATCGAAACCAGCTTTCGCCGCTTTTTTTTGCAGCTTCCAGGCTTTATCCAAAGGCGGCAGCGCGGAAGAAACTTCATCAAGGATTGAATTTTTGGGGGCACGGCCTTCCTGCTCTATCTTGATTTTAGCCCAGTTGTCCAGAACCTCGCCGGAACCGGAAACTTTTACATCCCCAAATACATGGGGATGACGGCGGATCAGTTTTTCGGAAACGTTGTTAAGAACATCAGAAAGAGTAAACAAGTTTTCCTGTTCGTGCATGTAAGAAAGCATCGTTACAAGAAGAAACAAATCGCCAAGTTCTTCTTTGATGTGGGCGGCATCTTTTTCATCGATTGCTTCGATACACTCATACGTTTCTTCCATCAAATCTTTCCGAAGCGTCGATGGAGTTTGTTCCCTGTCCCAGGGACAGCCGCCGGGCGCGCGGAGGCGGACAATCACATCATACAAACGTGAAAAGGCTTTGTTATAATCATTCATTGTTTATTCCTTGTTACAAATAATTCATGCTAATTGAGTAATACGCTTTTTATTCCATTCCGGCAAAAGGGTATCGGGGCCGTATGCGAGCGCTTCCGCCAATGCCGCGGCGGAAACCGGCAGCACTTGTTCAAGAACGGGAACTTCATGAGGGGAAAAATCGGACAAAACCCAGGATGAAATATCAGGGTGATCGGGCCGTCCTATGCCGATTCGGAGCCGCCAAAAATCCGCAGTTCCCAGGCAGGTTTTTAACGAACGCAGTCCGTTATGTCCGCCAAGACCGCCGGAAAATTTGAACGATGCCTGTCCCAAAGCAAGCTCAAGATCGTCGTGTACTACAAGGATTCGTTCCGGCGGAATTTTAAAAAAAGCGGCGGCAGGCTGAACGGATTCGCCTGAAAGATTCATAAAAGTATTCGGTTTAATAAAATGGATTCTATCCGCCAAAACAATTTTTTTCTGTGAAGTGATGTCGTCATCCGGCAATTTTTTTTGAATATATGTTCCTTCCAACGACGCATACTCGCCGCGGAATTTTTCTTTCCAGATAAGGCCGGAACGAAAGGGCAGTTCATCCGCCAAAAGCCAGGCGGCATTGTGGCGGTTCTTCGCATATTGCAAACCCCGGTTCCCTAAAAAAGCGACAAGTTCGATCATCAGAATTGCAAAACTCCTCTTTGGGCAACACTGATTAAATTGACTCTAATCATTGTTGCCCTGCCATTTTTCTCGTTTTTCCTCTAAAACAGGCGAAAAACTGCTAAAAATCACACTAAAGAATACACTGATTTATTCTCTATTGAATAAATCAGTGTTTCCTTAGGATAGTAAACCGTAAAAAAGTGTTTTTCAAGAGTTCCTGGGCAGCAAAACGCGGTTTTGCGATTTCCCCGCGGGCAAAAACAATTTTTGACAAATCTTTCAAAAATCAATAGAATTTATATGATATGGAAAAGGGAAGTTATTACAAAAAATTTGGTTTTAACCAATTGACATTGAGCCGGAAAATAATCATTGTATTCCAATAATGATAGTTTGCCGGGGGATTTCCCCTTGTAAACATTGTTTCGACGGCCATTTTTGAGGGAGGTTGAAGGGGCAGTATTGAAAGGGAGCGATGTCACTATCGAAGGGGTGTCAAAGGCCTTCGGCGATTTTAAGGTTTTACAGGATATTGACCTTAAAATTAATAAAGGTGAGTTTTTCTCACTTTTGGGACCGTCAGGATGCGGAAAAACAACGCTCCTCCGGATTATTGCGGGTTTTGAAACTCCCGACAAAGGCGATGTGCAATTTGATGAGAAAGATGTACTGCCATTGCCGCCGAATCGAAGGCCTTCCAATACGGTTTTTCAGAATTACGCGCTTTTTCCCCACCTTTCGGTATACGAAAATGTGGCGTTCCCTTTGCGCTTAAAAAAAGCGGATAAATCTTTAATTGAAAACAGGGTCATGCAAAATCTTAAACTGGTTGAGCTCTCCGATCATGCCCATAAAAAGCCGAATCAGCTTTCGGGCGGACAGAAGCAGCGAGTCGCTATAGCCAGGGCCCTGATTAACGATCCCAGCGTACTCCTTTTGGATGAACCCCTTTCGGCTCTGGACGCCAAACTCCGTCAGCACATGCTCATCGAACTCGACCAGATTCACGATAAAATCGGCATTACTTTCATCTACGTTACACACGACCAGGAAGAAGCGCTTTCTGTTTCCGACCGGGTTGCCGTTATGGACAAAGGCCGCATTCTCCAGGTTGGAACGCCTCATGAGATTTATGAAAGTCCCGCCACCAATTTTGTCGCCCGTTTCATCGGCGAAACCAATTTGTACGACGCGGTTATTTCTAAAATCGAGAAACTGAACAAACCCGATGTTGAAGAATACATGGTTGACCTTGATATTCCCGAATTGGGAAACGTAAAAGTTACTACCGTTGATCAATTCACTGTTGGACAGAACGTCAGTTTTACCGTGAGGCCGGAAAAAATCCTTATTTCCAAAAACAAACCCGCTACCACAAGAGAAGACATCAATCTTTTTCAGGGCAGCGTTGATGAACCCATCTATTCGGGATTTCAGACAAAGTTTTATGTCAATGTGATGGATAAAACGCTCGTTCGTGTTATTAAGCAGCACGCGAAATATAATGATGACGGGCCGGACATTCTTTGGAAAGATACTGTATACATCTCCTTTAGCGCCAACGATGGTTATATCGTAGGGGTAAAAGAATCGTGAGCCCCGATAAGCTCGATACAGAGCAGATCAAGAAGCGCGGTTTCATATCACAGACTGCAAGGAATGTAATTGAATACATTCGGAACATATCCAAAGGAACCTGGTATTCCGGATCCATGACGATTTGGTTTACGGTTTTTTTCCTTGCGCCGCTCATTATTATCGTTATTTACTCGTTCCTTACAAAAGGATTGTACGGCGGCGTAGAATGGAAACTTTCCGGCGAAGCGTACAAATCGCTGCTGAATCAAAGTTTTTTGTTTATAACCGTTCGGACTTTGATTACATCGTTAATTGCTACATTGATAACGATGCTTTTCGCGCTGCCCTGCGGATATTTTATGGCAAGAAGCAAAAATCAAACCGCGTTGCTGCTGCTCATCATCATTCCCTTTTGGACGAATTTTCTTATCAGGGTTTTTGCCTGGATCAATATTTTGGGCAACAACGGTTTTTTCAACGAGTTTCTTATCAGAATCGGCTTAGTCAAAGAGTATGTGCATTTTCTGTACAACCAGAAAGCGGTCGTTTTGGTTTTGGTATACATGTACCTTCCTTACGCGATTCTGCCGCTCTTTTCCACAATAGATAAGTTTGATTTTTCGCTCCTTGAAGCGGCGAGAGATTTGGGGGCGACAAAACCTCAGTCCATCATAAAAATTCTGCTTCCCAACATCCGGAGTGGAATCTTTACGGCGGTGCTTTTTACGTTCATTCCGATTTTTGGCGCGTATGCGGTTCCACTTTTGATCGGCGGTCAGGAATCCTATATGCTGGGGAATATTATTTCCGATCAATTAACGAAGACGCGGAACTGGCCCCTGGCGGCATCAATTTCGATGATGATTACACTTGTAACAACTATCGGCGTGCTTTTAATGATGAGTTTCCAGCGGAAAGAAGCGCTGAGAAACAGAGAAGCAAAAGCGGCGGAAAAAGCCGAACTTGCGGCAATGACGAAAATCAGAAGTTTTGGAGCGAGCCTTATCAACCGGCAGAAAAAGGTTTCCGGACAACCCTCTCAGAACGGACTTGGAGGAAGCAAATGAGCGAATTATTTAAAATGCCTTCAAGAGGAGCTCCGCGTTCGGAAGCGGCGAGACACGCCCGGCGTGCTTATCGTCAGCGTTTTTCTTTTTCGCAGATGATTTTTATCTTTGTTATCATCTTTCTTTTCATGCCGCTTTTTGTACTCATTCTATATTCGTTCAACGGTTCAAAAGGCATGAACTGGACGGGATTTTCTCTTGTTTGGTATGAAGAACTTTTCTTCCATTCCGATGATCTTTGGCGCGCGTTCAAGAACAGCATTATCATCGCACTGAGTTCCGCGGGAACCGCTACGATTTTGGGAACGCTTGGAGCCGTAGGCGTGCATTGGTATCGATTCAAGATTCGGGGATACGTTCAGGCAATTTCGTTTCTCCCCATGATACTTCCGGAAATCATTATCGGTGTTTCGCTCACGATTTTTTTTGCCGGAATAAAGATGAATCTGGGAATGATCACGATATATATCGCGCATACTACATTCAATCTGCCGTTTGTTTTTTTGATGGTGCGGGCCCGCCTCGACGAATTCGATTCTTCGATCATTGAAGCGGCTCACGACCTCGGCGCGACGGAACTGCAATCCCTTTTAAAGGTAATTATCCCTGTTGCCATGCCCGGCATTGTTTCCGGCTTCCTTGTGGCGGTTACCATGTCGCTCGAAGATTTTGTCATTACCTTTTTTGTATCCGGACCCGGTTCAACAACGCTGCCATTGTATGTCAATTCAGCTATCCGTTACGGTATATCGCCGGTAATTAACGCGCTTTCAGTAGTGATGATTTTAGGAACTGTTCTTATGACGTATTTGCTGCGGAACTTCTTAAAGTACATTGCCTCAAAGTAACTTACGGCAACGCTGATTACATTGACTCCGGACTTTAGACCGCAATCAGCGTATTTTTAATCAAATTGGCTTTTCAGGATTGCCTAGGAATATTCCGCATCAGTCCCGAAAAATGTCATATATTTTTTATGGGAAATCCCGGTAACAAAAAGTTTGGGATTTCGCGAAATTATGGAGGAAACCATGAAAAAACATACCCTTTGTGTGGTATTCGCGTCGGTTGTCTTGTTGTCATTTTTTGCAGCATCTTGTTCAAGGAACGGAGACGGGAAAAGATTGTATATCTATAACTGGACCTATTATACTCCTGATTCCGTAATCGAAAAGTTTGAACAGGAATTCGGCGTAGATGTTGTCTACGATTCTTTCGCTTCCAACGAAGAAATGTTTGCCAAATTGATGATAGGCGGTTCAGGATATGATATTATTTTCCCGTCCGGTGATTATGTATCGATCATGATTAATCAGAATATGCTTGAACCGATAGATAAAACAAAGATTCCCAATATTCAGCATATCGATCCGCTTGTATTGGAAAAAGCAACGTACGATCCGAATATGGAATACAGCATTCCGTATTATTTTGGAGCCGCCGGAATCGCGGTAAATACCGCGCAGGTTCCTGACTTTGAAGAAAGCTGGTCTATTTTCAGCCGACAGGATTTGAAAGGCCGCATGACCATGCTCGATGATATGCGCGAAGTGATGGGCGATGCTCTTGTGTACCTGGGTTATTCGGTTAACTCAACCAATCCAAGCGAAGTTGAAGCGGCAAAAAATCTGATTATCAATCAATGGAAACCAAACCTTGTAAAGTTTGACGCGGAAGCCTTTGGAAAAGGATTTGCCAACGGCGAGTTCTGGGTTGTCCAGGGTTATGCGGAAGTTGTCTATGAGGAATTGGCGGAAGAACAGAAGAAAGATGTAAAATTCTTCATCCCTCCGGAAGGCGGCCCCAGCTACCTCGATAGTATGTGCATCCTCAAAGGTTCCAAAAACAAGGACCTCGCGATGGAGTTTATGAACTTTATTCACCGGCCTGAAATTTACGCGGAGTTTGCCGATGATTTCGGCTTCCCCGCAACCGCAAATGTTCCCGCGCGCGCGCTGAAAAAATCTCCTCCTTTGTATGAAGCCGAAGATTTGGTGAATACCGAATTGAAAGATGATCTTGGGGCAGACAAGGAAATGTACGATGATGCCTGGGAATCTATTAAAATAGGATTCTAAGGAAACACTGATTTAACGCTGGTTTTTGTGCTGAACAAAGATCAGCGTTCTTTTTTTATGGTTCCGTGAACTCGATAATGTTCCTCTGTATAACAATTTCTTCCAATTAAAAGTATACGCTCGTCCTGAAACCCTTGACCGACGACCGCCCCTATGATAATTTTACCCATAAGGCTGTTTTCTCAATCTATTCTTTTGAGAATTTTTCTGAGATCTATCATTTTTTAAGGAAGTACATATGAATGCATTGTTTTTGTCTTTGCTTATGGCAGCTCCCGCAACTGACGGCGCAGCAGGTGCCCCGGGCGGAGCTGGGGGTTTAATACAGATGCTTGTTCCGCTGGCGCTGGTTATCGTTATTTTTTATTTTCTCATTATAAGGCCCCAGAATAAGAAGCAAAAAGAAACCCAGAATATGCTTAACGCCATGAAAAAGGGCGATAAAATCGTTACAATCGGCGGCATCCACGGAATTATTCAAAGCGTTGATGAGACGACGGTAATCGTCAAGGTTGATGAAAACGCAAAAATTAAATTTCTTAAGAGCGCAATTGCAAATGTAAACGTAAAGGCCGACGAGAAAAAGGCTGAAAAAGAAGAAAAGAGCGAAGAAAAGGATGATTCCTCGGAAGAATCCAAAAACTAAATGATATTTATAGTCAAATAATCTGAATTATTTGACTATTTCCGATTTTAAGTGTTTCTGACAGAAAAAATTAGTTTATTCTTTCTGTCAGAAATGTAACTTAAAGGAGTATTATCCCATTTTTTATTGAGAACAACATGCTCCGTTGCTTAGAGCGGAGTTGTTGCTTAGTTGGAGCATGACATGAGTAAACGGTATCGGTTCTTCATTGTTCTTGCGGTGGTTGCGGTGTGTTTTATGTTTTTATACCCCACCATTCGTTGGTACTTCATGATTCCGAAGGAAGACAAAACATTGGCATTGGGTTCCAGGGAGCAGATTAAGATATATGCTTCACGGCTTGCCCAGGAAGACTTGCAGGAACTTAAAGTTTGGGCAAGAAACGGAGAGGAAATTCCGGAAGAATCATCCTTCCTTGTTTCTATCGCAAAAAGTCACATCAAACGGACAAAAAATTCGGCTCCTAAAGTGTGGGATGCCCGCGGCGTGGTGTCTGTTTTTGTCAACGAGCGGGAAGCTCTTGAAGCGATAGAAACATATTATCGGGATGATATTTTTGCCCTCAAAGACCTCCAGGGAAGCGCGGTCCAATTGGGGCTCGATCTTTCCGGCGGTATGAGCATCGTTCTCCGGGCGGATATGGAAGCTCTGGGCGAACGGCTCGGCAGAACTCCCAACACGGATGACCGAACGGACGCGATGAACCGGGTCCTGGAAGTTCTTAACAGCAGAATTGACAGATTCGGCCTCACAGAACCGGTCATCCGTCTTCAGGGCAGTGATGAAGTGTATGTGGAAATCCCCGGTACCGCCGACCCGGAACGCATCAATTCCATCATCATGGGAAAGGGAACCCTGGCTTTTCATCTTGTAGATGAAGACGCTACGGCGGCTTTTCAGGCATATTACCGCGCCCATCCTACATCAACGTTTGACGGTAACGGAAACGTAATCGATCCTTCGATTATTCCCGCTGACGCTCAAATCCTTGGCGTGTACACAAAAGACCGTTACGGCCTTGATGAATTTGTCGATTATATCGCGGTGAAGAAAGAAATCGGGCTGGACGGCAATCATATTGAAAATGTAAGCGTTAACCGCGACCAGCTCACCGGTACGCCCGACGTTATATTCCAGTTGGACAGCGAAGGCGGAGAAATTTTTTACGAATTTACTGCCGCCAATGTTCAGAAACGGATCGCGATTGTAATGGATGATAAAGTTAAATCAGCATCAACGGTTCGCGAACCTATTCCCGGCGGCTCTGTTCAGATGACCGGTTTTAGTGTTGATGAAGCCAACAATATCGCGCTTGTCCTCCGTACCGCGGCCTTCCCGGTTGATCTGGAAGTTGTATCCCAACAGGCCATCGGCTCTTCCTTGGGGGAAGATACGATCCGGCAGGGGCTGTATGCGCTCCTTGGCGGTCTTGCCTTGGTAATGGTCTTTATGCTGGTCTTTTACAAGGGCAGCGGCATTAACGCGGTTGCGGCTCAGGTTTTGAATATCTACATTATGTTCAGTGTTCTTTCCGCGTTTAGTTTTACTTTGACGCTGCCGAGTATCGCCGGGTTCATCCTTACCATTGGTATGGCGGTTGACGCAAATGTCGTTATCTTTGAACGCATTAAAGAAGAATTACGGCTTGGGAAAGGCAGAAAAGCCGCTGTCGAAGCCGGGTTCAGCAAAGCTTTCTGGGCAATTATGGACTCCAACATCACAACCTTTATCGCGGCTCTTTTCCTTTCGCAGCTTGGTTCAGGCCCGATTAGAGGATTTGCCGTCAGCTTGGCTATCGGCGTGTTCTCATCAGTATTTACCGCACTCTTTGTTTCCAGATTGATATTTGACTTTGGTACGGATGTGATAAAGCAGCAGAAAATGTCCATCGACTGGAGGATCAAAGAATGAAACGCATTTTGAATTTTTCCCGGGCTTTTGTACCGGCTTTTATTCTTTCCATCGTTTTGATTATCGCGGGAATCTTCGGTTTTGTTACAGAAGGATTTAATCTGGGGATTGATTTTCAGTCCGGGCTTATCCAGGAAGTGCAGTTTGCGCCCGCGTCGTTGAGCTTAACGTATTCCGGCACCGCGAACGCTTCGGTTTCCATGAACAGAAATCAATTTGATGTTGTTATTGTTGATGTTGCTTCGGAAAGTGTTACGTATTCATTTCCTTACGCTCAATATCCAACGGTCAGCAGTTTGACCGCGGGGCTTTCAAGCATTGAAGGGCTCAGCATAACTTCGCTTGTTCCAGGCAGCACGGAAACCCGTTATTTAATTCAAAGCGCCCGCGGAGATTCCCGCTTGGGAGCGGTGCCTTATACGGTACATTACCTTTTGCCCGGCGCCAGGATTATCTCTATTGAAGAAGTCCGCTCTTCAATCGTTTCCCTGGGTGATGTTTCCGTGCAGGTTTTAGGCGATCCGGCTGACCGTAAATTCATGATCAGAATTGATGAAGAAAACGGTACGGAATCGGTTCCGGCGGAAATGCTTATCAGAACCCTGGAAACGAATTTCGGCGAAGGCGAGGCGGCGCTTATCAGTTCTTCCTATGTCAGTTCGCGCTTTTCCCAGGATTTGACTGATCAGGCGGGTATTTTGATCGGGCTTACCCTTCTATTAATCCTCGTGTATGCGTCAATCCGGTTTAAGCCGCAGTACGCTATCGGAGCGGTTTTGGCTATCATGCATGATGCCCTCATCATGGTCGGCTTCATCGTCTGGACCAGAATGGAGTTTAACACCACCACAATTGCCGCGATCCTCACGATTTTGGGTTACTCGATCAACGACACCATCGTTGTCTTTGACCGTATCCGTGAAAACAGACGCCTTTTCCCGGATGACGCGTTTGTCTCGGTGCTGAACCGTTCCTTGTCCGAAACTTTGGGCCGGACGATTATCACTACGGTTACCACGATGCTGGCGGTGCTTTCGCTCTACATCTTTACGACCGGCTCCATGAAGGATTTTGCCCTCGCATTGATCGTCGGTATGGTTTCCGGTGTGTATTCAACGATCTTTATCGCGTCGGGCTTTGTCAACTTCTGGGATAAGACAATCGGCAGCAAGAAGAAAGATATTGTTACCGCTCAGGGAAGCAAAGCGTAACGTTTTTGTTTGAGGGAAATATTTGGGCGTTTTGGAGCAAAAACTTCAGGACGCCCTTTTCATTTGGCGCATATACGTTAACTTTTTTGCAAAAAATCATAGTCCACTAAAGCAAAACCGCGTCTCCGCACCATATATCGGTGTGGAGGCTGCTATGTCCATAAATACCAAATACAAGAACAGCGTCTTCACAACGCTGTTCAATGATTCAGCTGTGCTAAGGGAACTCTACAGCGCCCTCGGCGGTGTTGCCTTGCCGCCGGACACTCCCATAGAAATTAACACGCTCGAAAATGTGCTGTACATGGATTTTTACAACGATATCTCGTTTGAAATCGGCGGGAAACTGGTCGTGCTTATCGAGCATCAAAGTACCATAAACCCGAACATGGCTCTACGGCTGTTGCTGTACATCACCCGTATCCTCGAAAAGAAAACGCAAGGCAGTACCTTGTATTCCAAAAGACGGCTGACTATTCCCAATCCTGAGTTTTTTGTGCTTTACAACGGAACTGATCCCTTCCCCGATACCGCTGTTCTCCGTTTGTCAGATTTATTTGCCAACCCGGAGGATTTAGGCCTGCCTGAAAGGACTCATCATCTTTTGGATTTAGAGGTAAAGATCATCAACATCAACGGAGGAAGAAATATTGAAATAGTAAACCGTTGTAAAGAACTGGCGGAATACAGTTTCTTTGTAGACAAAGTGCGTGAATATCAAAGAGAGTCGGGAAATTTGGAAGAAGCGATAAAAAAAGCTGTCAAATATTGTGAGAAACATGATATACTGAGAGAGTATTTGAAGATACATGGTTCGGAGGTTTTGAAAATGCTGTTGGAAGAATGGAACATGGAAGACGCAATTGCTTACGCACGCAAAGAAGGCCGAGAAGACGGACAATATACGCGGATTTGCCACTCAACCGATATTTACCAATACTATTGTACTGGAGTATTATGAACCGGCAACAGCAAAACAAAAAGGTATTATCTCTGTTGAGGCTGTTGTTAGCGGTTATCGAGGCTTTGCAGAAATGGGCGAAGATGTACCTTTGCGAGCAGTTAATAGTTGTTATTTAGATGTGTTGGGTGCTGCTGGAGCAAATTGGCAACAGGAAAAAAATGCAGTAGCTTGTATGTATAGGTATCAGGGTGAGTCAATGAGGGCAGTTGCTTATTGTACCGGAGCACTTCTAAATAATGTTGCCAATGATAATGCTCCTTATTTTTTAACGGCTTATCATTGTATTGATGACTTCAATAACGTAGACTGGGATAAATGCAGTTTCCGATGGCAATACGAAGGGAATAATAGTGGATATTATACTGTTGGCGCACAATTATTGTCTTACAATCCGGATACAGACTTTGCATTGTTGTATTTGCTTGAAAATCCCGCTTACGAGGGATACCCATACTATTTAGGCTGGGATAGAAGCGGTGTGCCGGCAACAAGTGGTGTTTGCATTGAGCACCCGGATGGATTACCTAGAAAGATCGCAATTGAGCACAATCCTGTGGTAACTGCTCCTTATGGGGGCAATCCATCTTCCACAGGCAATCACTGGCTCACAGTTTTTGATGAGGGCAAAACTTG
>QMCD01000387.1_pt1 | contig 30699 bp, 30 predicted proteins | sample 1821841 | NCBI WGS metagenome assembly QMCD01 (sample SAMN01991225, study PRJNA193472) | Termite gut metagenome, whole genome shotgun sequencing project. | isolation source: worker | host: Macrotermes natalensis | reverse complement strand
GGTTTTACGAAACGAAGTATAAGAAGCTCTCGCCGTCTTATATGTCTTAGTTTAAGCGTCTCACTTTGTTTAGTAACTACGAAATGTTTATTGATTCTGATGGGTTCGTCCCCGGATGCTTCGCTCCATTTGAGATTCCAGCGGAACTTGTATACATCCTGGTGATTAAGATTCTCCTCGGTAGTGGTAAGGTCCACCACCCCGGAAGAAAGAGACGCTCCCGCAATTCTCAAAAAGTGAGTTTTGTTTGGCATTTGATTGCTCCTTTAATTGGAAGAACCTGGTGGCTGTTTTAAGGTTAAAAATATAAAAGAAGAAGCCTAAGCCCCCTCTTCAGTTTCCATTGTTTTTTCTATAGAATCGATATAATCCTAAACTCTCATCCAGATTGTGTTTTTAGGATGATCTACCGGATCATCAATATATTCTTGAATCGCCTTTAGAATCCTAATTACATTCTCTTTTTGTATCATTTTATACAACTCCTTTCTATTATAAAGTAAGAATATCACGCGAATTTAACCTTAAAAGAAGAAGCCTAAGCCTCTTCTTTATTCTTTTTCTTTTCCTGAACGATTTCTTCTTTTAATGCCTAACGCTTTTCGAATAACACGAATCGCATTTTTGGATCCTCCTCTTGTCTGAGTTTCTCAGTCAATTGGCCGATCTTAATTATTTTCCTGTTTTCTTCTTGCTTTGTCATTATTAAACAACTCCTTTCTATTATAGAAGAAGTATATGGTGCGAACACCTTTCTTTAACCTTAAAACAGCCACCAGGTTCTATATCAACACTCGCTTTTGGCGGGAAGGAGTTTGCATGAATGAAAGGACAAGAATTGCTCTATTGATCGCGTGGGCAATTAAGTCCCTACAATAAAGCTTTTAGCTCATCCTTTCATTATATGCCTTGTAAATTATGCGAGATTTAGAATACCGCGGCACACTGAGTAGCAACACCAGAGGCACAGTTGACTGTAGGAGTAAATGTGCTGTACGGAGAAGCCGCCGCATACGCCGGAACAGGCCTCGGAGGCTGCAAGCTCTGGCAAACAGCGGAAATGATCCTCTGCTCAGAAGCCAGACGCTCGGCCTGATTGAGACGATTGTAAACTTCGCGGAGCTCAGCGTCCTTCGCAAGGGTTGTCTGACTCGTGATGATCGCACAGGTATCAGCCGCCATCTGGGTCTTGACGCTGTCGATGTTACGGTTGGTTTCGCAGCAGCAGTTGGCCGCAGCAAGTTCAGCGTCTTTCGCTATGAGGGCATTCGCATATTTGGCATCAAGAATACTAGTTTGGGTTTGGCAACAACATGCGGCGGCATTAGCGGCATTAATTGCCATCTGATCTTTCATACCAGCAAGCTGAAGATCCAGAGTATCAAAGTTGTTCTGATTAACTACATCAGCTGCAGTTATACCAGATCCACCACGATTCCCACCGAACATGCCGCCCCCGCCAAAGAGAGCAAAGATTGCAAACAGAGCTATAAGGTCACCGAATCCGCCACCAGAGCTTTTGTTTTCATCCATTGTAAATAAGTCCTCCTAAAATTTATTTATGATTAACTTTGTAAATATAATTGGCGCGTGCACTCACCTTTAATACCAACAAAGCTATCACCTAAAACTACGATTTCTTTAAGATCTTGAGGATAATAAAAAAAGAGAGCTGTATACTCTCATAAATGATATCCGTCTTTATACCCATAATGACAAAAACCATCTTTTATAAAACCGCATTTATAACAATTGTTACACCCGTAATTCTTCCAAAAGAACATTTTTCTCATTTTTCGTATAAATCTTTTAATCGTTTGCATTTTATACAACTCCTTTCTATAATAGAAGAAGTATTTAGCGCGACCTTTGAACTTCTTTTAAAATAGCTTCAAGTATCCCGGTTTGCTTCTTAACTTCTTCCAACAGATCACGATTTGCTTTCTGATTAGACTCGGCTATTTTCTTATTTTGCTCAAGATTCATAGTATCTGCCAAACCAGGATCCATCATAGCCATAAGATGTTTAGCGTCCATATCGATTTCCAACCGAGTTAATCATTTGTTGTAAAACCGGATTATTTTGAGCTTGCTGAGCAAACTGGTTATAATCTTTACCACTACTTTGATAGAGATTTTTTGCGAGTTCTTCTATTTCTGCCGAAGACTTCCCTTGGACCATCTGTAAAGCTTGGGCCATCATAGGGTTCTGCATGGCTTGCTGTTGCATTTGGTTTAAGAGAAGTTGGGTCGGATTAAAGTTAAACATCTTCAGAAACCTCCTTCTTCTTAGTCATACTAGACTTAGCGGAAGGAAGCGAAAGGAGTTCGACTTGTTTCTCTAGTTGTTTAATACGAGATTCAAAACCCGAGAAATCTTGGGCCATCACAGGTTGATCTTTTATTTCCTCTTTAAGTTCAGCAATATCTCCTTCAGGAACTAGTTTATAAGTTTTGATAGCTTTAAGACCTTTATCGTCGAGTTTACTAATGTAGATCTCATCGTTAGCAAGATTAACAAACACGTTGGTACTCATAATATCAATTGGTGTTGCTCTTACTTCATCTATATTAGAAGCTGGACGAATAGTATAAGCCGAAGGCGCTTGAGGTTGGCCTTGCATCATATTAGACATCTGACCAACCCCAAGTCTCTGTTGAGCCTGTTGTGTATAGAAGTTCGCTAGATTTTGAAATGGGTTAAGTTGGGTCTGTGGGTTTCCTGCATAAGGATTAAATTGTTGTGGGATCTGAGGAGGAACTTGAGGACCCATTCCATATTGTGGGTAAGATCCCATTTGATTCATATATTCACCAGCCATTATTTATAAACCCTCTTTCTTTTAAATCTTTCGCCCTCATTTTGATTATTCTGCGTTTATATTAAGCATAACCTTTTTCTTATTTCCAAGACCTTCGAGATTAGCTCCAACATCAATTTTATACGTGTCTTTACTAGGATCTGTCGTATTAATATTAAGTGTTCCGACAGCTTCTCCTTCTGGTATGCCTGTTCCTATAGCCGTAAGTATAGAAATAATAGAAGCCGTAAGAGAGATGCTAATTACGTTAAGCCAATTGACTTCCATAAAAGCCTGACCTATTGTGAGCATCGTTACAGCAGTCTGACAAAAAGTTCTAATGGCTCTTACTCCAGCAGCTTGAAAAAACTCCATAGTAAATGTAAATTTCATTTAAACTTTACTCCTTTCAAAATTGGCTTTAGCATTTTCTATCTTTGAGCCTAAATTAATACCGGCCCTAAAAATCGGAAGTTTATCCACCTCCTGCTTAATTCGTTTAACGGCGCCATTATAAATTTTTAAATTATCATACGGTTCATAAAGCCAATGAACATAATTCTCATACTCATCTTCGGTTATTTTTCCTCGTTCGATATAAATCATTCCGAGATGCATTAATCTGTCGTGAGCCAAACCTATTACTATTGCTTTTGTATTATCTTTCTTATCCCTATTACCCTGGAGGTAAGTCCAAAACCCTCCACTAGCCATTACTGATGCGAATATTGCCAATATTATTGTTGTAATGTTTTCCATAGGCTATTAACGCCCTTTCAATAAATTATTCGCCCGCCCAGCGTCGGTTATGTATAATCCGTATAGTTCGTCCATGTGGTTACATCTCCTTTATACGATATTCCCGCCGCGACCCTACCGTGCGGCGGATGTGCCGTTTATCATGATCCTCTCATAAGTTATAAGCTTTTTCGGTATCTTACCCAAATAAAATATTTTCCATATCCCGAGGCAACAGAGGTTGACAAAAAGGTTGCGCGTAACCTACCTACGCTAGTTTGATATTGCCCAGCTATTTCAAATCTGCTCGTAATAACACCGTCGCTAACAGCATAATAACCAAGCGGGAACCCGCCAAATTCGATTACCGACCAATATCCGCCACTGTCAACAATATTCCAGCGAGATCCCCAAATGTTGCTAGGTATAAGGGCGAGCGTGGCACTCGGAGCATTTTGTGTGCCCTCATACCATCTTCCATATGTGCCATCGCCGAGGTCAACCTCCGAGCCGTCTGATGGCCACAGCGCGGGGGATGTGCGCAAGAGCAGGGTGTTGATTTTTGCTTCGAGCGTGTGCCCCTGCGCCTGTGACATGCGTTTAGTGCCGTCGTTTGCGAGGGCGGCGGTGAGGTTGGGGAAGATGGGTTCTGTAGAAAACGTTTTTGTACCAGAAATAGTTTGGGTCGTATTAGTAGTAACAAAATTCGTTGTGCTTGGGGCAGGACCAGTGGGTCCAATGGGTCCCGTTGGTCCTTGAAGACCTTGAACACCTTGAGGTCCTGTAGCACCAGTGGCTCCTTTAGGTCCAGTAGCTCCTATTGGTCCTTGAATCCCCTGAGGTCCTGTAGGTCCTGTAGGACCAATCTCTCCGGCTTCACCTTGAATCCCTCGAGGACCTTCGGGACCAGTAGGACCAGTTAGACCAGCATCGCCTTTTAAACCTTCAGGACCAGTTGGGCCTATTATTCCTTGAGGACCGGTATCTCCAGTATCTCCTTTAGGCCCGGTAGCACCAACAGGACCTTCTATACCTTGCTCACCTTTATCCCCTTTAGGTCCTGGAACACCGCTGAAATTATCGATAACGTGCCAGGTAACTCCGTCTAATAAATGCATATAAAGGTCGATCTGACCGTCTATATCTTCGTCATCTACTAGAAAACCATCATTGAAATTGGTCTCTTCAAAGGGTGGAAGATCTGGTAATGGTTTAGAAGACCCTGGTTCCCTATAAGTTCCTTCATGAATATTAATACTGCTCCCATTTTGACCAGGATCTCCTTTAGGGCCTTCCGGACCTGTTGCGCCGGTATCTCCTTTAGAACCTTGAACTCCTTGAGGTCCTGTATCTCCAGTATCACCCTTTAAACCTTGAAGACCTTCAGCACCAGTGGCACCAGTAGGTCCAACAGGTCCTATTTCCCCTTGAATTCCTTGGACACCTTGAGATCCTGTAGCTCCTGTTGGACCCTGAGGTCCAGGATCACCTTGAATGCCTTGCTGCCCCTGTGATCCTTCAGGACCTTCTGGTCCAGGGGGGCCCTCTAATCCCTGCAACCCTTGGACACCTTGAGGACCTTCGGGACCCATAGGACCAGGAGGACCCTCTGGGCCTGTTGGACCAGGAGGACCCGGAATCTCCCTCATGAAAGCATCGAATTCAGGTTTAAAGATGTTATCGGTTGTCTTAAACTCGAAACCTTCTGGTTTGAAGATCTGATGGGACTCATCGAAAACATTACCATTACAATTAAACATCTATAACACCTTCTTTTATAGTATCCATAATACAGATGACAGCTTCCTTATTGATATAAGAGGAATAAGCGTTATCATCATTAAGTAAGATTCTAAGACCTATAATAGTTTTAGTCATGTTGTTAAATTGTAATGTTTCCTCTTGAGTGAGTTTAATGAATATAGTGTTTTCGCCTATCGTCACTCCACTAGAAGTAAGTGTTCGATCAACCACGATCGTTCCACCCTGTTTAATCGTAACCCAGATCTCCTTAGCAGTATCAAGAGGTAACTCTTCCGGTATAACACATTCGATAGTAGGCGTCGTTCCTCTAGCTATGATCATATAAGATGCCTCCTTTTAATTTCTAAACCAAAGATCTATAAGACCAAATCTTGATGAATTACCTGGGATTAATAATACTCGTCCATTAGGCATGGATACGCCACTATAAAAAGCTCTACCACCATTAGAATATGTCGGCCCGATTTCAACAGTATTTATTCTATAATCATAAAAATATACACCATAATCGGAGTTTGTTATCAATATTACTTTTCCATTATCTAATAATAAACAATCATCAAACGTCCTCGGGGGATTACTTGGGGCACCAATAATTGAAGATTTATCGGGGCCGTTAATATAAATATTAGATATAGGATCATAAATACCGAAAACGTCCGTATCCAAATACGGAGTAAATAATATCTTATTATTAGGAAGTAAGACACCATTTTCAAACCCATCTTCTGTTTCATGAATTGGACCATCACGATAAGAATTAGTTAATATATCATATATACCTATATTAGGAGAACGAAATGGGATCAATATAACTTTATCACCTATTAAAACGCCTCTACAAAAAGCCTCTGTCGTAGATATTTTCCCATGTGTAGGACCATCAGTATAGGTATTAGTGATAGGATCGTAAAGACCTATATTTGGAGAAACTCCAGGAACCAATAAAACCTTACTATTAGGCATTAATATACCATCTGTAAAAATACTTTTAGCCGTAGCACCAGAACCTTTACCATGAAAAGGACCAGGAGTGTATATATTTTCTAAAAAATCATATAAACCAAGATGATCGGATCTATCAGAAACAAATAAAATTTTTCTATTTGGTAATAAACATCCTCGACAAAACGAATATGCTCCTTCCTGAGTAGGACCGTTAATATAAGTATTTGCACCAATATCATATATACCTATATTTGGAGAACCGGTTGGTATTAATATAATCTTTTCTTCCGACACGATAATGCCACCAAAAAAACTAGGTAATGTCCCTATACTACCTTTGGTTGGTCCATTTAAATATTTCGGATCAAATATCAATGGAGGTTCTATGGATTTACTAATTACTCTAAAAGTAGAAACTATCTGTTCTCCTTCTGGGCCAAACGAATCTATCATTTCCGTTATTTTGGCTTTCGCTTTAATGCCGAATTCGTTTTCAAGTTGAACGATATCACCAATAAAATAATCCTGATCGGGTCTTAAATTCATATCAAAATCCCTCCATTTGACAATAAAGTTCGACGATACCTATATTAGCAGAATGAAAAGGAACCAACAACACCTTTTCATTAGACCTTAAGACTCCTCCGTTAAAAGCTCCGTTTCCTTTCCCATGAGTAGGCCCATCGGCATAAGTGTTTGTGATAGGATCATAAAGACCCATATTAGAAGAATTATAAGGAACTAACAACACCAGTAGGCATTAAAATACCACCATTAAAAGCATACGACCCCTTACCATGCGTAGGACCGTCTATATAATAAGGATCAAATATACGTGGTAGTTCCTCTGGAACTACATACGCTGGAACATTACCATCAAAAACCGTGATAATTGTATTTTCAGAAAGTTTTTCAATACCTCTATTTTTAAGAAGATTATCATATTCTTCTGGTTTTATACTTCCTTTTTCTCCTTTAGAACTAATATCTCGCGCATCAACAAAAAGTTCTCTACGCTTTAATCCAACTATATCTTCTCCAATATCTGACGTCTTTCTTTCGTTACCTTCTCCTTCGCCAGCTATTAATACGTCGGTTTTAAAAGATGTGATAGATTCGAGATAATTACCACTAATGAAATTATCATATTCGGGAGAAAAAGATATAACAGAATTAGTTGTTTGATCAGCAGATCTATCGGTTCCTGTATAAAGAGAGAAAATAAATTCGTTTCCTTCTACTAGATCAACTAAACCAATATTTGGAGAATGGTATGGAATTAAAATAGCTTTACTATTTATTATTAAACCATCTATAAAACCCATGCCACGACTCATCCATGTAAAATCAAAACCTTCGCTAAAACTATCGATTAAAATATCATATACAAACAATTTATCCCACGGCTTCACAGGAAGCAATAAAATTTTGTTTTTTATAGGATCAAATGCTCCACCTAATATAATTTCCCCACCCGATGCGTATGGAATTCGAGCACTTTGTGTGACTGTATTGCTTGTAACATCATAAATACTCATATAATTGCTACTGCTTGACAGTAATATCACGATATTGTCTGATACTTTAAATGCCGATATGAAAGTTCCTGCTGATGAAGGTCCTGGAGAAATAGTATTGGTTAATAGATCATACAATGTTATTATTGCATTACCGTATAATAACACTTTATTATTTGATAATAATATGCCACCCATATAATAAAGATTCGTAGTGAATGTAGTATTATAAGTATTTGTAGAAATATTGTACCAACCAAAAGGTATAGTAGAAGATCTTGGTATCAATAAAACTCTATCTTCTGATACTAAAACTCCTGTACTATAAAAAGAGGTACCGCTTAGTCCATGAGAAGGACCGTTTATATAGGTATTATTATTTGAATCATATAAACCGAAAACCGGACCATTGTACGGGATTAGTAATACTTTTCCATTTGGCAACAATACTCCATCCGAAAAAGAAAACCTATCTTGATTATGCGTTGGTCCGTTTTTAAAAGTATCATTAATTGAATCGTAGATACCTAAATATGGATATAATTCACCTATACTATAAGAAACATTAGGAATCAAAAGTATCTTATTATTTGGTAATTCTACACCAGATACAAAAGGGATAAAACTGCCAGTGCTACTAGCAACCATAGGCCCATCAGAATACCAATATTCCCCAGGAAGATCGCGTTGAACCTCAAACCCAATGTCTCTTTCTTTAGTTTGTTCTTCTATAACGGATAAAAGATTATCTCCAGTATACTGTTTTTCTATAGCTAGATTGTTTATTTCTTGAGAATCCGTTTTTTTAAACCTAAAATTAGAAATTTTCCTTGCTAGATTCGCGGGCTCTGTAATATTTTCCTTTATTAATTGCTCAATTCCCTCTTGAAAATTACCTTGGAGAGTTGTCTGATTCCAAACAATACGACGTTCTAAGATGGATTTTAAATCTCTACCTCTATAAATAAATTTGGGGGCATCATCTACATTCGTTTCTATTTCTTTTTCTTCTATTATCATTAACATACGTGGATATTTCGGATAGTACATATAATAATCCAATGGAATATTTCTGTATACGCTAGTTACTAACTCGAAATCCCCGCATTCATTATACCTTCTAGTCCATATAAGGGAGTTAATGTCTTCGATCATTTCCACTTTGTTAAAATTTTTATCTAATACATAGACTTCCAAATATTACACCCCCTGATAGACTTCTTGATAATTAAATACAATTTCGATATCGTCGGCTTCTCCGGTTTCAACAGTGTACTCAATAGGATTTACGCCTGGATAAAGTTGCAACCATGTAGATTCGTTTGTTATAAAACTAATAAGGTTCTTACTATTTCCTTCCATATCATATAGAGTTATAGACTTTTGTCCTCTTTTGGTATTTATAACAATACGATCGCCTAAAGTTAAACTCTGTTTAAACCCGAAAAACTCACCAGTTCTAGTATTACGGATGACTATGGAGTAATCTTGGTGAGCTATATTAGCAATATAAGCCGCATTACTTCCATTACCAGGCAGCATTAAAACTCTATTGCTTCCGCCAACTCTAGGTAAAAATATTCCATTTATAAAAGGAGCCGCACCTTGACGATGTAACGGACCTTGAATATAAACATTGTTATTATAATCATAAATGCCAATTCTAGGATTACTTGCAGTGGGGACTAAAGTAATCATATTATTATTCATTAAAATCCCATCAGAAAATCCAGTATTATCCGGCCAATTATCCTGAAAATGAACAAGAGTACTATAAGTATTATCTAACGGGTTATAAAGACCTATATTACGATAACTAACTGGAACTAATAATACTTTACCGTCGGAGAGATTTACGCCTGATGAAAAACCGGCAGTAGAAAGATAAGAATTCGGTAATCCAGACCTATTTATAGCGGGTCCACTACCAATAGTATTTGTATCAGGATCATAAATATTCAAATAAATACTACTAGTAGTATCTGATATACCACCATTGCCACCTCCTGGTATTAACAAAACTTTACCGTTACTCATAAGAACGCCTTTACTAAACCAAACATTAGTTTGGGTTATTCTAGGTCCTTCTTCAAGTTCATTAGAAGTTGGATTATAAAATGAAAGAGTTAGCGTTCCATCAGAACTGTCGCCCATATTTGGAATAAGTAATACCTTACCATTTGGTAATAAAACGCCAGATCTAAAGCGTGTTGTTCCAACATATTGCGTTCTAGTTATAGTATTATCATTGGGATTATAAATAAAAAACCAACTAGCATACCAAGGAATTAATAACACATTACCATCGAGTATAATAACAGCCTCGAAAAACGCTCCTCCAGTACCAAACTGTTCCACCCAACCGTTAACAGGTCCTTTTGATAATATATTATTTTCTGGATCATATATGCCAATAGGAACCGGGGGATTACCAAGACTGGAATTATTAGACCACCATGGAATCATTAAAACTTTACTATTAGACATTAATATACCTCCATGAAAAGGAGCATTTCTAACAGTTACAGAAGTAGAATTATAGGAAAATGGTAAAACTGTTTCGTATGATGGAGCTCCTCCTTCAACTATCGTAATGATTCCGATTTTAAAATTATCTGCTGCAACTGTAATAATCTGACCAGAATTTAATACGGTCATGCTATTAAATCCACCAACATGAGTTATAGCTGAACTAATCTGAAGAATATTAGTAGAAGGATTATAATAATTTATATTTCTGTCTTCTGAATTGACTGCCGGGATCATATATATTAAATTTCTACGGGAATTATATACACCATCCGCATAACGCCTTGTTGGGCCAACTTCTGGTCCTCTAGAATAAGTATTTGTCGCAATATCATATATCCCTATATAATTTGAATTGTCGGGAACTAATATAACCTTTCCATTAGGCGTTAAAATGCCGGCAGAAAAAGCTTGGACACCTTCATTATGCACAGGACCTTCAATTATTCTATTGGTAATGCGATCATATAATAGCATGTTTAAAAAACTATAGGGAATTAATAACACTTTACCATCTGGTAATAATACACCATTAGAAAATGCACCGGACAACAATCCTTCACTAACTCTAGGTCCTTCAATATAAACATTAGTAATTGGATCATAAATACCAACTTCATTTCCAAAAGCAACGCCACTAGAAACAAAAGAAGTAAAAGGGATCATTAACACTTTTCCATCAGACATTAAAACAGCACTACTAAAATATATACCAGATGCAAATACAATAGGACCCTCGGTATACGTATTGGTATCTGAATCATAAATACCTATGGTGCTACTATCATAAGGAACTAGTATGATCTTACCATTAGGCAATAATAAACCGTCTTTAAAAGGTTGCGGGTTTTGTAATCCTGATATTTGTTTACCATGAGCAGGACCTTTTAATAGTTGGTTTGTTATGGGATTATATATATAAATGTAGGGGTTACGACCGTAAGGAACCATTATTACTTTTTCATCTGATACCTCAATTGCTTTAGAAAACACAATGCTTTTATCATTAACATCTGAAAAAACGGTTCCTTGTTTATACATAATATCATTATAAACATCGTCTGGTTCTATATGTTCTAAATCTAAAACATTGACATCTATCTCAAATCCAGTTTCTAATTCTCCTCTATAATTAATATTAGTCCCTAGTTCAGAAATTAATTCATTAAATACTTCGTGAGAATAAAATCTTGGGTCTGGGCATATTATAGAGATCTGCGTTTCTTCTTCTTTGGTAAATATATTAGGGGTATTTGATTCGACATAACCAGAAATCTCAATTTCTCTATGATCCGTTTTAAACATAAGCCAAACTTTACCTTTTATGGGAAAATATTTATACGTTAAATGTCTCGAAGTTTCTATATCAGGAGAAAACATCATTCGTATAGTAAAAACGATATTTCTCGCTTGCATTCTAGCTGAAATAAAAGAGCCGCCATCCAATATAACGTTGTCTAGTACATTAATATTAGCAGTTTCAGGGCCAATACCTTCAATGTTAAAAATATTAAGGCCCGACTGAGCGGGCCTTTTCAGTTCCATTGTGAGTGCTTCATTATGAGAATTTATTACGGTTACCGATTGTATCATCTTGTATTCACCAAACCTTTCAATTGTGAGAATTGATTTCGTGTCTGCCTGTAAATATCAAGACGAGACAACGCCTTAGGAGAATAGTTATTTTGTGTAAGATTATATTGCGTTGGTTCTGCTGCCTGAATTTGATCAGTTGTAAGAGCCGCCATTGATCTAAATGATGCTGCAGCAGAACGAGCAAGATTTAGACCTGTTCTAGTATTTAGTGTAGTTTTATTAAACATGTTGTTGGCTAAATTAGAGCCTGCCTCTAGATCAGTTAAGTCGACTACAGGTCTTATAGTAGGTTGGAGGTCGAGTTCGCTTCCCAAGACCTTTGAAATATAACTAATGCTTCCTCTGATACCATCTACGGCCTCGGTGCCCATGTTTTGAGTAGCCGAATAAACCCGATTACCATATTCTTTAATACCTTGAACAAAACCTAAACCGTAGAAATTAGCCTGACGTCTAGCAACCTTAGAAGGAGACTCAATTTCAAGTTCCTCATCGGTACCTTCTTCAGCAGATTCGCCAACCGCTTTTGCAGCGGCGTCTTTAATTTCTCCAGCTCGGTCATTAATACCTTTAATGAACCCATCAACATAAGAATTAGCTGAATTAGCTGCCGCAGCCTCAAACGTTTTCGTAGCGTATTCTGAATCAAGATCTTTCATAATTTCTTCTATCGATTTTACACCGGTTTCTTCTTGGCCTTTGACAAATGCCTCGCTGTTTTTCTCGGAAGCGTCTTTCATTGGTTGAGTATTTGCTCCGGCTCCTTGGCCAACTGTTTTAGAAATATTAGCGCCAGCCTGAATAAGTTTTGGGATTTGATTAGTTTCTATTGCAGCCGTAGCTCCAGATATAAGAACCTGCATAGCCGAATTAAGACTAGTAGATCCCACAAGACCGTTTGCTACTATCTGAGCCATATTTTGTCCTTCGGCCATAAGTTGTTCAACCATAGCAGGATCAGCGGCAATAGAAGTAACTAAAGCTTGTTTAGCTACAGAACCACCTTTTTCAAAAAGTTCATTAAGGCGTTCAATCTCTTCTTCGGTGGCGTTAACTATAGCTTGAACTTCTCCAATAGTTTGAGGACCACCGGCTCGAAGTTCTTCTAAAATACCTTCAGCAAGACCACTCTCAGACAATTTAGCTATTCCGTTGGCCCACTCGGTTATGGCCCGTTGATTATGAACAAGGTTTTCTATCATGTCATTAATGGACGTTTCGCTGTCAACATTCATCTTAGACATGCGATCTGTAGCTATTTCTGTATAAGAAGCAATGCGGTCCTCGATTGTACTAAGCGCCTCATCTAAAGTAGCTGTCATTTCCCGAAGTTGTTCGTCTTCGAAAATCTCTTCAAAAGAGGCTCTTATGGCACCACCAAGAGCTTGAATGCCGAGATTAAGATTTTCACCAGCCTCTTGACCAAGAATTAAGAACTTATCTGTGAATTTAGCAGTGCCTTTAAGAGTTGTTTCAGCTAGTTTCTCACCGGTTTCTTCGGCTTCATCCAGATTTTCTTCTATTCCAATATCATAACCCTCAACAACATCTTCTCCTATCTCTATATATTCCTTAGACGGAGAAGCACGATCAAGAGCTTCATTAGTTCCTTCGAGAGAAGCATTACCTAAATCTTTACCGGCTTGTTTAGCATCATTTAATTTAGATTTTAAACCTTCAATGTACCCAAGAACAGAGTCTTCTCCAACTTTCTTCCAATCTGGAGCCTTAAGACCTGTTTGAACAGAATTCGCTATATCTCGTCCGGCTGCTTCGGCTTTATTTTTATTAGCCTGAGAATGAAAAAGATTAGCAAAATCTGCTCCATATTGAGTTCCCAAGTCTTGGAATTTAAGAAGATTAAGAGAAAGACCATTAATGATAGATTGAATAAAATTAACTCCTGTATCATAAGCGTACATATAGTTATCTGTAAAAGTTTTAATAAAATTTGTGACCCCGTTTTGAGCCATATTAGCTAAACCAACTGAAAGATCAAGTAAAGAAGTTGACTTAACTCCTTGAGTTTGATTCATTAAATCGACAAGACTTAATAATGCATCTTTGGCTTTAAAAAAGTTGGTTGTGTCTAAACCATCTAATGACTCGCTATATCTTACTAGATTCTGGCCTAATGTCGGAAGTTGTTTAGCTATAGCTCCTATACTGTTATCGCCAGCAAAGAAGGCCGCTACCCCTCCAGAATTAGGCATAATATTCATTATTTCTACAAGACCACGTAGTAATGTTATTATAGCACCATTACCATTAAAAGATTCTATTTTAGAAACGGACTTATAATATTTAGCTATGTTCTTACCAAAATCTGGAAGTTGTTTAGCGAATTCCTTAAGAGTGTTATCTCCTGTATATTCTTTTAATACTCCGCCTTGATTTGGTATAAGATTCGCCATCTCAAATACTGGACGTATTGCATTATTAGCAGCAATTATAGCATCCGGTTTAATACCATCTACGGAATTAGAATAACTAACTAAAGCTTTTCCGAATTCAACTAAACCTTCAGAAACTGTGCCGAAATCGTTATTACCAACTATCCAGCCAACAAATCCCCCTTGGTTCGGTATTTCTACACTAAATAATAAAGTCGCAGCTTCCGCACCGGCTGCTACAGCGTCATAATCTACGTCTTTAAATAAAAGGGATGCTGATTTTAAACCAGAAGCAAAGGGGATAAGACCTTGGGCAACCGTAGCAAGGTCGTTATCGCCCGTTATTGCTGCTAACAACCCGCCTTGATTTGGAATATTGATACCAAATAAAACTGAAGCTGTGTTAGCACCGTCTATAACCGCTTGAGTATTAACACCTTCGAAATAAAGAGAGGATAATTTTAAGTTTAATGCAAATGGGATTAACCCTTCAGCTACAGTCGCTAAATCGTTCTCACCCATTATAACACCCAATAAACCACCTTGATTTGGAATTTGTATTCCAAACAATGTAGCTGCCGCATTAGCACCATCAATAACAGCCTGAAAATCCATTCCTGTAAAATGGACCGAGGCCGTTTTTAAATTTTCTGCAAATGGGATTAACCCTTCGGCTACAGTCGCTAAATCATTATCACCGGCCCAATACGCGGCTATTCCACCTTGATTTGGAAGATCGATTCCAAATATGGCCGTTATCGCATTGGCGGCTGCATTCATGATCGAAGGATCGATATTTTTAACTTGATTATAGAACGACATTAAATGCGGCGCAAACAAAGACATCTGAGTTCCGAAAGCTGCAAAATTAATATCTTGTAGAGCATCATCTTTTATCTTAGAAATATCCATCATTGCTGTAATAAAATAACCAAGACCTGATATTGTCTCTGGTCCTATCTGAGCCATTCCTTCGAAGAACCCTTTAGCATTCTCTGTAAATAATGATAGTTGTTCCCCTATCTTGGCTAATCCTGCTACTGAAGCCGCTGATATACCATAAATAATACCACCAACAAATGCTCCTATTGCGGTACCTATCGCCCCAAGTGCTCTACCGCCATCATTAAACACTTTTTCAGCACCAGGTATTTGGTAAAGTCCTCCAAGACCGAATAATACAGCGGCCATAGCAGCAGTAAGAACTATTAATCCAGCAGCAGCCGATAACGCACCTACTATAGGAACTAACTGCATTATAGCGGCAGCTCCTGCTAGACTTACCATAACAACACCAAAGCTAACCATAGCATCAGTAAGTTCGGGCGTCATATTTTGGGCTACTTTTAATAAAGCTTGAACTAAAAGATACATAACTCCTGCCATAACAATAAGACCAGTAGCTATAGCTATCATTCTAGTAGTTCCGCCAACTAAAGCTGTAAATGTCGCCAGTTCAAGTAGCAAGGCTCCTATAGCCCCAAGACCTTTAGTGAGAGACTCTGTATCCATAGAAGCAAGATCTTGTAAAGGGCCTATCAATAACTTAATAGCTATCACTAATTCTAATAAACCAAATCCAATAGCAGCGAGATGTGTTGCTCCACCAGCTAATTTTACAAAAACCGCAAACTCGAGTATAGCCACGCCAACACCAAGTAAACCTTGTGATAATACAGAAACATCCATATTACCATAGGACTTAATGGCCAATGACATAATGAGTAATGCAGCACTAAGTTCTACCATAGCCCAACCGATTTTACTCATTTCGGTATAACCGCCGGCCAACTTAGTGAACGTAGCAAATTCAAGTAAAGCAATACCAACCCCGATAAGACCTTGCGCTAGAATATCAACATCCATCTTACCAAAAGCATTAGTAGCCATACCCAACAAAGCAACTGCAGCAGCAAGTTCAAGCATTGCAAGACCTATACCCGCGGCACCTTTTCCAGCAAACGCTTTACCCATAACTGCTGTGGCTCCTGCAAGACTGGCAAATAACGTAACTATCACGCTTGTCCCCTTAGCCAAACGCTCAGAATCGACACCACCAAGAGCTACGAGAGCAACTGCAAGTAATGCTACGGCTCCACCGATCTTAAGAAGCGAATCGGCTTTGAGTCTTGTTTGATATGCTTCTAATGTATCGGCTACTGTATTAAGAACCTTGGTGATTCCACCGAGCATTTTACCTGCTGGAGAAAAGATGTCTTTAAGCTGTTTAAGACCAAATATAATAGCAGCTATGACACCACCCTTAAGTAGTGCATTAACATCTTCAGAAGTAATATTCATAAAGAATTCTTTAACTCTATCGCCAAACCGTTTGATAATAGGCTCGATAACTATAACAAGTTGATTAACTATAGGTTTCGCCCAGTCGATTATAGCTTTAATTCGATCCCAAACCCATTTAAAAGCATCGATTACGCCTTGAAACGCTCCTATAACATTTTGACCAAATTCTGATGCTGAAAAGTTCTTAACGAAATCGACTAAAGCATCTTTTATTTTAATAAGACCGTCTTTTATTTTAGTTCCAATAGGACCAACAAAGGAGGCAAAGTTACCTAAAATGGTTTGAACCCGTTCCATCACCGATATACCGGCATCGCCAATATCAAAGTTTTTAAAAACCGTAGCTATATTATCGCCAAGATCTTTAAAGAACTGTAAAATATTCTTAAAAGTCTGAGTATTAGTAATCATGTTAATAAAGTTTTGAAATTCAATTACTAACATAGCTACAAATCCGACAATATTATCAACTACTTGACCAAATACGTCACCTTCTTTTAAAAAGTTCCTAATACCGGTTATAAAATCGCCAACTGTTGCCGTGCCTTCCATTATAGCACCAACTAATCCATTTCCTCCACCAGTAAATAGTCCTACTATTCTCGTGACTAACTCAATGATAGAAGTGAAAACCATTCTGACAATATCAATAACCGCAAACAAACCTCTAAATGTCCTAGTTAATCGATTATTTTCATTTAGAGCAGCAGTAAATGTTTTAAAATTATAAGTCATACGACCTATAGTATCTGTAATATTAAGAAGGGTTTGACCTAATTGAGGAGGAAAGATTTCCCTAAAAGCCGCCTGTATTGGTTTTAAAACATTCTGAAGAGCTTGAGCAATACTCACGAGAGAATATATAAGTTGTTCTCTACCCCCGCCCTCTTTCCAAAATTTAAGGGCTTCATTACGAGCATCGCCCATGCTGTTTAAATATAAACTAATAGATTCCGAGGCATATGTCCAAAGTTGACGACTTTCTTCAAGAGTACCTATGATAATTTCAAACGACTGAGACCAACTGGTTGTAACAGCCGCTTGAAGAGTATCTATCATTTGAGTAAACGTTCTTACTTCTTGTGCTGCTCTCCAAGATCTAGCGCCAACATCGGTAGTTTGATCTGCATATTGACCAAGAACATTGGTTATAACATCTGCCGTAAACCATTGTTCTTTAAGAGTATCTTCGAACTGTTTAGTAACTTTAACTCCACCATCTACGGTTTCAAATGTTCCATCAAGATTTTTACGAAGTGTTCCGACTCTAACGGCCGCTTCAAGAACTTCTCCTCTAAACTCTTGAGTAGCAATTTTAGCAACACGAGAAATGGACCTGAAATCCATTAATGACATATATCCGTTTGCTATACCATCGGAGAAATTTCGATATGCATAAGTGGCTGCTTGAGTCTGTTGACCCGCTATAGCTGTAGCATTTGCTATACCTATCATAGCATTTGTCGCATCATCAAGAGCAACGCCTGAATTAGTAAATGTTGCAAGATTATCAAACATATCTCTGGTAGAATAAATCGTCTTATCGGCGTATTCATCCAGAGATCTAATCTTATCTTCGACTACTCCAGCAGCTTCGCCAGTGGCAAACATAATGGTTTGAATGGTTCTAAGTTTTAATTCGTACTCATCAAAACCCTCTGCCTTTGGACGAACCATTAACATGTTATAAGCTTTCATGGTTATGTTTGTAATTTCCGAACCAATACGAAGAAGAGCTCCGGTGGCTATAGTTTCTAATTTATTAAAACCACCAGACATCCCATCTAGAGAACTCGATAATTGATCAAAATTCCCTTTTAAATCTTGATTAAGCGCCGTTCGTAAATCCCCAAGACTTTTTATAGAAGTCCCGATACCTTGTTCGAATTGTTTATTATCGAACTCCATCTGAACTACTCTATTATCGACAGTCGCCATTAAGCGACCACCTCCTTCCAAGCTTTCTCTGCTATGGAATCAAAAATTGGTTTCAATGCCGGATTTATATAATCAATTCCGGTTACATATCCTCCCGTCCCAGTTCCATGACCATACTGAAGAATAACTGCTATAACAACACCGGAAACAATATTCGAATTTGTCCAAACTATTTTACTTGTGGTTGATGATTTATGAATCTCATAATCCCAAGATAAAGCCGTGGTTCCTGTATTAACTGGTGTGGCCAAATTTAAAGCAACGACTCCTTCTCTACCATAATGATTAAGAATATCGTCTATCGAAAACTTTTGGGCCTTTTTAAAAAAATTAAAGGTTTTATCAAAGTTTCCTTTGTGCCTAAAAGTAACCACACCAAATCACCCTCATTTTGATTTCTACTTCTCCATAACAAACCAATAAGAGTCCGGATCTTCTTTCTGCATTTGTTGAGCATATTGTTTAGCCTTTCCTTCATCTGAAAGCGCTATAACTTGTTTCATAACCCCATACATCTTTCCCGTTGTTTTAGGATTAAGTATGTTATAAACTTCCTGCCTAAACTTATCCATCGTAAAACCATATCGATCCCATATATGATCAGGATCAACATGACCACTGGCAATTTTACGTTTACCAGCTTCATTATGAGAAAGAAGAATACCGTCATCAAGTGGATCCCAATCAAACATCTTACATAAATAAGCAGCAAGCTCAACGGTTTGTTTAAACATATTAGATACAAAACTCTTAACAGCCGTTTCATCTGTTATAGAAAATGCTGTCCCTGTAGAATTATACTTTATTCCTTTAGGTTCTGTCGTCTCAATACCTATATGGGTGTCGTTAACGCTTCCTTTAATTCCCGAACCGCCGTGCCAACCCTTTTGATTAAATCGAAGAAGTTGATACATCGTTCCATCTTCTCCCATAAACCCGTGCGGAACCACTTGACTAGTGACTACGCTATGATTTTTCACAAATACAAGTGGATCAGGTTGCGATACACCTACACTATGAACTATCATCCCAATAGGTTTACTGTTTTTAAAAGGTATGTTATTCTTATAACAAGGATTATTAATAGCAAATTTTTCTATAATTTTCATTTAATATCATCCTCTCGTTTTATGTTGAGCTCGTCTTTGTGCATTAAGTGCACGATTTCGAGCCATAATTTCTTTTTTACTCATTTTCTTTTCGGGTTGATTTTTCAAACTACAGACTTTTATTAATGTAGTAAGGCTGTTAAGATGCCATTTCTGAAATTCTATCGGTATCTGTAACGCTATCATATAATAATAAATTAACTCTGCAGTAAGAACTTCTTTACTCTGTTTCCTATCGTCTCTATCACTAAAAGTTGTAGCAGTCATAGGGTCATCTATATATGAACGAATTTCTGTCATAACAGAATCTGGAATAATATTATAGATTTCATCACGAACGTTTTGTGTTATAGTCATACATTTTATGTAATCTAAAGTTTCTTCTGTCGTCTTATCGACGTTTGAAAGAAATGGTTTTTTCCATCGTTTCTCCCATTTATGAAGAGACATTAGAGAATGCTCAAGTTGAATATTATTTTGCCCTTTAATAGAAAAAGAGGGCTGAGTAATAAATTCTTCAGTTTCTTCGTTATAATATTCAATTTCCTCAGATTTAAAGTCCGGGATATTAATTATGAGCATTCTCCAATTCTCCTTTCTTTAAATTTTACTGAACAGAATTTGGATTTACACCAACTTGTCCGCTAAGACTTGCAACATTTGTGGGGCCCGTTTTTTCTACCTGATGTGCAAGCTCGTTAATCTCAATGACTGGCACTATTCCTTTAATAAACTCCGAAGCTGCCTCTGCATTAGTGGCAAGCTCTAAGAAAAGATCAGAAAATGCTTCTGTTTGCTCAAACGCCTCAGTAAGCTCTTTATTCTTTATAAAACGCTTACCATCAGGAGACTTTTCGCCATAAGACTTAAGTATAAGATCCTGAAAATATTCTATAAGCTTCTTAAAGTCTTTCTCTGCTACAATCTTTTTAAGAAATTCATCAAGGCCGCCGTCTTTAGAAAGCTGCATCATGAGAATCTCTTTCTTTGTAAGATTAAACCAGAAATCCTCTGTTCTAGATTCTCCGTTATAATCCATATACGTCATAGTTTTCTTAAGCATAAATATAAAACGCTCCTTTCAATATGAAGGCAGTTTAAAGACATGCCCGGGTCTTTATTAAGGAAAGGGGTTGATAAATTAACCTGCTACAGCAGCACCAAGAATAGTAAGAACTTCGTCCGGAAGAGGCATACGAGGCTCTTCTTCACTTGTTCCATAAAGAATGGTCTCAAGAGCAGTAAGTTTAGTCTTATCGACTACCTTCGTGGAATCAATTGTAATCTGGGCAGAAGGTTTAAACCCAGTTACAGGAACTGGTGTAGTTGTAATCTCCCAGCTAAACGCAATAGCTTCGGGAGACTCGTTTATGGTCGAATACGCCTTTTCAGACGGAGAAGCGAGACAACCATAAACAAGATGAAGTTTATAACCATGATTCTGACCATCAACATCGTTACCGATCATAGTACGATAACTAAAGCCAAAAGTCTTACGTTCCTGTTGTCCTATAAAGACACCATCAGTAAGCTCTGCCGAACCGTCGCAAACCATGAATTCATCCGGGTATGTGAACGCTTCAATCGTAAGACCGAAATCCTCAGCGCTTATGATATTAAGGTATTTTATGTTATCCGCATATTGAGGCTGGGGCTCAGCTCCTGAAGGAGACTCTGTTACAGCTGTAAGACCATTCCACGCGACGCCGCCAGAATAATTCGCTCCAGCATAAAGTACACCATGGTCTGTACCGGTTTCATAAATCTTTTCGCCAATATTATCCCATATGATTTTTGCCATTAATGTTTCCTCCTTTTAATGATATAAGTTAAACGCCCAGTGATTAAGATTGTCTGCAAAATACGTTCGATCCATTCTACACATACGAAGCATGGCAACATGATAAGGAATTATAGAGTCTGGATTCTTATCTATTACTGTCACATTATATCGCTTTGTGAATCGATACGGATCATTATCAGCGTATGCAGTGTCTCCAGTATCCACTTGATAGATTATGCATGGATACTCTATTTTAGTTGTTTCCGTCGGTTGAAAATATACTTTATATCGAAGCGACCCGCTATACATATAAGTTGCGTTTTCCTGACCAATCGCTTCAACTAAAAGATTACGTAAAATCGTACTAAGTTCATATCGTCTAGTTAAAGTTGAATCAGTCATTATTATACACATCCCCTATTTGTAAAATAAGCCTTGGGCGCTTGACTTCTACAGATCTCACTTTCCATCTAGCGCCCATATACTCGATATACCGTATCTTGTGGAAGTTCATATACGCATATGCATCTGCAACTATTGATATGGTATTACTTACGTTAAGGTTATCGCTAAGGTGTTCGCCAGCTTCCCAACGTCGAACGTTTTGCAGCACATCACCCTGGTATTTTCTATCGACAATGGCAGCTTCCCAGACGTCAGGAGCCGTTTCAACCTTATCGCACGCATAACCTATTACGCCATAATACTTAGCCATCTATGAACCTCCTTTCTAGAAATCGCCCTCATTTTGATATTGAAACGTAAGATTTATTTATTACCCAGCGGCCTCTTCAGAATGCTCCTTCTCGATAACTATAGCAGAATACGGTTTAATCAAGGCGCCGGAGATACGAGTCTCTATGAGATACTTCTGCTGGTTATAATCAATGTCAAAGTCATCGAACATGGCAACCTGACCCCCACGATCAGCACCCACGGCGTAATCGCGAAGATTCACGATAATAGCCTGAAGATCATATGTCTTGCCATCGCCACCAGTACCATCATCGATACGGCTCACATTCTCCATAACCTCAACCTCATGGATACCAGAAACCATAAGGGCCATGGCAAGCTCAGTCTTAGAATTATAAAGTCTACGACCAATACCATCCTTCATAAGAAGAAGATCGACAGTACCACTGGTAGGAGTGAACATAGCCGGATTACCACTACCCTTATACTTCCCAAACGCACGAACGATAGCATCTATTGTCGCATCAGGCGTAGCATCAGCAGGAAGCTTAATGCGAATGGTATAAAGATCAGCATCCTTATAGATGGGACGAATATGCTCCTCAGAGATCTTATCAGGATTCGTAGGCTCCCTACCATCACCAATAAGAATAGCACGAGCGATCTCCTCGTCAAGCATCATGCGCATCTCGGCACGAAGCCAAGCGACCACATCAAACTCAGTTATATCAATTATGTCGTCGCGATCAAGCTTCTGCTTCTTGTAGATTGTTACAGGCATTGTTACACGCTTTAGAAGATTAAAAACCTCTTCAGTCTTCTTACTTCCCTTAATATAACCCTTGGCTCTAGCCTCTTCGCCAGTAATATCAGCCGTGAGAGACTTAATGCGCGCAAACGGAGTATGATAAGTGTTCCTAAGAACATACTGCACCCATGTATCATCGCGCTTAATAAAATCCGGAATATTCTTTATGGATCTAGCATCAGGGAATAGAACATCTATGTTATCTATACCGTAATCACCAGCATGAGCCATAAACGCATCACTAAGAGTATTAAAGCGTTTCTTCTCGAGATCATCTTTAACGGCCTCAAACAAAGCCTTTGTGTCAGCATGACTCAAGGTCTTCTCCCGATGGAGCCTCTGGCCATCCATATCGAAAATGTTTTCCTTCATATCATCTTCTCCTCCTTCAGATTGTGAAAGTTCAGTATCTTCACTAGCCTGAGCTAGCATTGCATAAACTACTGTCTTCTGCTCTTCTGTCATACCAGCAAAGACTTCTGCTATTGTCTTATCGCCATCGGCGTGTTGGAGTTCATTACTCATCTCGGGTTCTACCTCCTCCGACTTATCTTCTTTGGACGTTTTTGTTTCGGCGGGCTCGTCTACGTTTTCCTTAGGTTTTACATCCATTGGCGTAGGCGGAACAGGGTCTTTTTTAGCTTCGGGTTCAGGATCAGAATGAATGATTTCAATGGTAGGACCAAAACTAGCGGTTACCTCACCATCTCTGATCTCATCATCGAATTCATACTCTGATTGACCCATTGCTACAGTCTCAATAACTGCATCGGGATTAGCCCCAGAAATTACAAGACTAACCTCCCTAATTGCCCCATGCATAACATTTCCGGCCTTCTCAACAAGCCTATTGGCCCATATCGAAAGCGCAGTAATTGTTCCATCTTTTACAAGATCTTTTGCCGCTTTTGAGTGTTCGGTATTACAATGGAAAACACCAGAAACACGAACGGAATCATCTTTATGTTCAAGATACGCCTTTCCGACAATGTTTTTGGGATCATCGTGAAAATGCTGCCAAACTAGCGGGACTGTAGTCTTATCGTTGTTCTTAAATGCACCATGAACAATAGTACGACCATCAGAACACTTAACGCCATATTTAGTAGCAATTCCCGTAAAATCATACTTCATACGTTCTTATCTCCTTTCAGAAGGTTCTTCACCCTCATTTTGATTTTGCGTGGTCATAGGTCCATTCGATAATTGATCGTGCTCGGCCGTTATGTTCTTATTTCTAAGCTCATCGGCTCTTGGATCTTCAATAGGTTTAAATCCGATAATAGCACGACCTTCATTACTCGAAAGGATCTCGTTTCTTGTGAGTTTATCCATAATCTCTGCGAGACTATTAAGAGGAACAAGCCTAAATGGATCTCTAAAGAATTCAATGGACTGGCCTTGGGTAATTGCAGTTCTTGTTAAAAATTTCCGTTTCATCTCAAGGGTTATAGCTGCTAGAATAGGTTCTATCGTCCTATCAAAATAATTAATCATAGCTTCTTCAGTGGCAGTTCCAAGCATTATCTCTTCAGTAATACCAAGTTGACCGAAGAGCATAGCCTGAAGATCTTTTACTTGAGCCATGAGTTGGTTTTCTGCGGGACGATTAAGTTGCGTAATCCTTTCTGTTGCCCCCATATAAGCAATACCATATTGAGAACCGGCGAGTTGAAGTTCAATGTCTTTACGTCTTGTCTCTGCCTGTTCTCGTTTGTTCGGCGTTCGTATCTCATATGGAAGTTGTATAATAAGATCAAGTTTTCCAGAAGCAACCTTCTCATCAAGAACATCGAGCAAATTAAGCTTATGATTAAGTCTTGATAATGTTGAATTCCTCTCATTCATAACAGCATAGAGAGGGTTCTCTATTATTGCTACTTTTTCTTTTTCTAACATGATATCTTCATGTAATCCACTAAGCTCATTATAAAGTCTTACCAGAACATGATAAGGATACCACGTCACAACTCGACCGCATCGAACCGCATGAATTTTATAACTACTTTTTTCTGGATCATGATCAGTAATGGTCGGAACGATCACAACATGCCCTTCGTCAAACATCGACATAACAACATCTTGTATAAAAGCGCGAGACGTCTGATCTATGTTTGCTTGAAGTGTTAGAATCTCATTAAGTTCGTCTTTTATAACTTCTTTAAAAGTATCATTCTCACCGAGTCTAACATGTTGCACTCTAATGGCAGCAGCGTCGATCGCTATTCTATTATAGATAGAAGCTATTATTGTTCGCTGATTATTAACGAACAATTTAGCACGATCTTGTCTTAGGCTGCTACCCATTCCATATTCCCACCAACCACGATCATCAGGACTTCTGAAAGGTTCATACTGATCTTTCGTCGGATCTCTATTGCGAAACAGATTCCATAGTCGCTTTCCGAAAGAATCCGCCAATACGCATTACCTCCTATTCAAATAAGTCTTTATTAAGCTTATATGAAACGTAAGCATCCATCAAAGCCGATACGGCATCAATCTTTTGATCGTAACGTTTCTTTGAAAGCTTTCGATTTCCATTATTATCTTCGAAAGTGATACAGTTTCCCATTGTGAATGTCATAAGTTCCTCATCAAATATAAGAAGTCTCTCCTCCGCTAGGGTTTTTAGTTCTCCGAGCGGTACAGATTCCGTCCTAGATCCTTGACGAACTTGCTCGATTCCTGATGGACCGTTTTCTCTTTCCCAACGTGTTATAAATTCTTTTGCATTATATGGGTCATATCCAACAGAACATACATCATACTCGCACTTTTCTATATGATCTTCTAAATCATCATAAACTTTCATCATATCAAGAACCGTACATTCTAAAACAATTAGACTCCCTTCTCTCACGAAATCCTCATATTTCATACGCATGGCTCCTGGAAGTTTACGTAAAGTACGAGATGAAATATAACATCTGGTTTTAACGCCAAATGTTTTCATTAGTGCCTTACTACCATCCTCTACTATAACCCATTGTTCTCTCGGTAAAGGAAATAAAAACGTAAAAGCACAGAAATCGTCTCCCTGTGAAAGATCACAACCCATGGCACATACCATAGAGTCATAGTTATGAGGTCTATGCGGCAACGTCTCTTCGTAAGTAAAGAAGTACGTATAACCTTCCATAGGTATTCCAAATCTTTTTGCTAAAATATCATTTCGGGTATGTGGAACATGTTCGGCCCTTTCAACATCCTTCTGATATGTCTCATACTTAACTGTCATACCAAGATTCGGTTGAGCTTTACGCCACATTGACGGATTGGCCACTTCATCGATAGAATCAAGTCTATAATACCAAATAGAAATATGAGAAGGATCGTAATCGCCATCATATTCATTTTTCAATATATTAAGAAGTTCCATTTTGATAGTATCACCAGCACCATCTCGAACCGTACCTTCAGAAGAAGTGGCAAGTATAAAGTAATCGTCTAGTTTAGAAGCTCCTTGTTCAAGCGCTCCTATAACATCCTCTCGTATATCGCCAGAAAGCCATTCATCCACTGTCGAGATTTTATTCTGTAAACCCTGAAGTTTATCTATCCGCATGGGCCTTACTTCAAGTAAAGAACTAGTAAGAAAATTCTCAATTCCTTTCTTAGTAGACGCTAACTTCTGGCGATTAAGACGGTTACCCGTAGTATTTTGAAGCGAACCTTCGGTTAAGAACTTAAATAAAGGTCCTCTAGCTCTATTAATAGCCGTCCTAATCGGAGAGAGCACTTCTTCGGCTAATTGCATAGTCGGAGCTGTTGTAATTTGATGCGTTGTTTCGGTATCCATTATTAGAAAATAACTTTGAATACAAGCGGCATACATGCTCTTAGCAGCTCCGCGAGCAACTATAAGATATTGTTTAGTAGTTAAGCGTTTCTTTATAACTTTCCTAACGAAACGATCTTCATCTGGTTCATAAACACTTCGTTCAATAAAATAATACCAACCAAATACTTGCTCTCCCCAAAGTTTAAAAGTATCTAAGAGTTTGAGATCCCCACCATCAGTGAGCGTCATTTCTGATTCACAATAGAGAATCCACCCTTCTACAGCATCCTCATCGTAATACATTCCAGGATTTGCGATCAGGGCATCAATTCTATTCATCTCCAGAGAAATCTCACGGCATACTGGTATTTCGCCTCTTATAACTTGATCTCTAAACTTTTCATAGTATTTAGGAGTAGCAGTATTTGATAGACTCATTTAAAACTACTCCTTTATTTATTCTTTTTTTTATTATCATCTATCACTTTCTGAATACTATCTTTATATTCGATATCTTCCCATTTACCAGTTTTATCATTATATCGTCTTTGTTTTGAACTGGTGATTTTAACGCTAAGAAAATCTTTTATAGCACCGGCCTTCTCTTTAATTTTATTTCCAAGTTTACTATTCCCTATTCTTGATAAAACAGAAGATGTTATATCTTTAGTTTTGTCATTAACAGAAACAGTACTAATTGTTGTATCAACACGTTTATCAATAGATTCTGCTACCTTATTGGCCGTTGCATTTAATTTCTTACCTGAAGGTGTTGAATTTCTATTATTGATTTTATCCATAACAATTTTATTTTTAGCAGCCTGAATCGCGTTCATTCTTTCCATGGGAGTCATATTTGGATTTTCTTTAATAATTCTATCCACTATTTCTTGATCCTCTGGAGATTGAGTCACGTTCCCACGAATAATAGGTTTTGAACTATCGAACGGTTTATTTTTCGCATCCTCTAATAGTTTCATTAATTCATTCGTATGCGCTTCTCTAGCAGCAGCTTTTTCTGGAGTATCAACTTGATCTCGTAAATACGCAGGAACCATAGATAAATCACTATCACTTTTACTAGTAAATCGACCGTTGTCCGCTCTCTTTACCTTAGATTCATCCCAATCAGAATTTGCATGAAATATAATTGTGGGTTTATAATCATAATACAATATAAGGTACCCCCTCCTGCTTTATTTATTCTTAGGTTTAGGAGTTGCATAGCCTGCAAGATCCTTCCAATCGATTTTACCGAGACTACTCTTAAGTTCACTAATGCTATCTTTCATAGCATCGTAATCGTCTGTTCCAGGTTTAAGTTTACCTAACTTCTTACTGAGAGCGGAAAGTTCATCTTTACCCGCTTTATCAAGCATAATTTTCTTAATACCATAAAGAGCGGCACCAGTAACAACAGCAGTGGCCACCTTTTTTCCAGAATCAGCCATAATCTTTTTAACTACTGCTTTACCAGGACTCACTTCTTCATCAGTCAAAGTTCTCAGTTCACGCTCCATTTTAAGACGCTCAATCTTTTTTTTAAGATCAGTATCAGACAGCATCTTACGATTAGAAGCATCTCGAAGTCTAGCCTGATTTGCCGCTTTTCGCATACCCCTACTAGTATCGTTTTTCTCAGCATAGCGTTTTTCACCAGCAGGTTTAAGAGAACCGTCCTTATTCTGATAATTTCTTATACCCCATTTTTGTCCGAGAACACCATAATGTTCAATATCTTCAGGGGCTACTCGTTCGCCAAAAGCATTTTTAACTTTTTGCTGATGTAGTGCGCTATAACCAAATTCATCAAGTCTCACACATATTTACCTCCTTCCGCTTGGACTAAAAGACGCCACTCCAATTCTTTGCGTTGATCATCAAATGACTGAACAGCAAAAGAATTTTGAGGAGGATCAAACATAAGCCTTGTTCTTAGCCATATATATGTTTTCACGGCTTCAAGCTGTTTAGAATCATCCGTTAAAAACTCATCCCAATTTTCTGTTTTACCTGTGATTCTAAAATTAGGAGTTCCAACACCAAGCTCATCTAGAGTCTGAAAAACCGCGTTAATATACATGACTATTTCTGGATCAAAATGATCATAACCATCCTCAATTCCAAGAAGTCTCTTAGTGGAAGTAAGGATGCTCGGAATAAGGACGGACCCATTCAAGGTTTATCCCTCCTTCGAGGCGGTCTTTACAAACTTGCGCATAATAAATCCCGGAGTCGGATTAGAATCGACAGGAACGAATTTATCGGGAGCAAGTTTTGCAAGTTCGGAAGGAGTAAGGGTAGTTTTAAAAGTTTTACCAGATGGAGCTATCTCCAGCGGTTTAGATGTGGTGTTTGCTTCGGCTCTGACATTGACCTTCTGACAATTCGTCACTTCTACCCAAAGGGGTTTCTTTGTCTGTTTTGGTGTTGGTGCTACGGCAGGTTTAGTTTGCTCAGTTTGTATAGGAATTTCGACTTTATTAGGGACTCCAGGCTCCCCGAGAGGGCCGGTAGGATCCGGATGATTCATTGGACTGACGTTAGGATCTAATCCGTCAATCGAAGTTGTCTTTGAAAACCTATTATAATCTTTCGGCATATTGTATTTACCTCCTATTTTGATTTTACCAAAGTGTTGTGTCGCCAGCACTTCGTGTTATTGGAAGTTTTGGCAGCATGTTATAATCTCCATATGTGATTGCATTATGTGTATCGTGAGAAACACATATTAAATTCTCTGGATCAAACACACATTCTCGCTCTTCTTCTATGTCTTCTAGTGTTATAGGATTCATATGATGAACTATGACACGACCGCCAATCTCAAATCCTTCTAGAGCCATATCTCTACCTTCATCTCTTATAATAATGTCTCGTCTGAGTCGTTTCCAAAAAGGAGAATGATAAAGAACTTGGTTGACCCATCGATCGTTTCCAAATGTAGCAAAACCTACTTCGCCATTGAGTTTAAGATACTCAAAACGATCTTCAAATGTTGGTATTCGAATTAATTCTGAGTATGTTCTAATCCTCATACTCATCCTCCTGCTTAACTCCTTGATAAGATCTAAACGCTTGAAGGGCTTCTCGATAAACCTCTTCAGACCTTTGCTCGGCTTTAACTTTTTCAGTTTGAGCTTTAATGAGTTCCTTCTTGAGTTCGAGAATTTCTTTCTCTAGTCGTTCTTTTGGAGAAGACATTCTAAGATAATGCACGATCGTTTGAGTGCGAGCGGTGCCTTCAACTAACTGTTTTTCTGCAAGATCCACAGCATAGCGAATCAGTTGCTTCTCTCTATCTTCCGGAGTTGTGGCAGGAGGGGAGAGCGGAGAGGTCCGCTGTTGCTGTTTTTGCCTGGGCACGTTTTACACCTCCGATCGTAATTCCTCTACAAGATCAATAATTTCCTTAGCAGTTGGTTCGATAAGACCTTCTCTATAATACCAAAAAGCCTCATCATGATTGGTTGCGTAGAGCATCACTACTAATTCATAATCTTCATAAGTTTCAAATAGTTCTGCTAGATAATCCACACCTAAAGTAATATTAGATTCGACGTCATACCAATCTGTGATACCAAGTTTCTTTGCTCGATCTCGATGCCAATAATAACTTACCTGCATAAGTCCATAATGATTTCCATTTTTCACTTCTGGATCCCACATGGATTCATGCTCGATGATCGCGTGTACTAAAATCGGATCAACTTCGTAAGATTCTGCAATTTCAGTTGCAACATCTCGTATACCTTCCTGTGTTACTCCAGCATAACTTGTAAAAATTAGAAATGCCGTGCAGGTTAAAATGGTCAGTAAAGTTTTACACCATTTACTAAGGGTTTCATACATCTAATTCCTTCTTTCCTACTACTTAAAATATCTTTTGAGAGTCTTTATTAAGCGTTAAGACTTGTTTCCGCTTGCTTTTAATGCACGAAAAGCGGTAGACCCTTCATGCACTCTTGAAAGGAGCAGACGTTTAGTCTAT
>QMCD01000796.1_pt1 | contig 30718 bp, 34 predicted proteins | sample 1821841 | NCBI WGS metagenome assembly QMCD01 (sample SAMN01991225, study PRJNA193472) | Termite gut metagenome, whole genome shotgun sequencing project. | isolation source: worker | host: Macrotermes natalensis | reverse complement strand
GGTCCATGCCTCTTCGGCGATCTTTTTGGCCAGATCGAGCCCGCCAAGACCCGGCATCTGGATGTCGAGCAGCGCAAGGTCGATCCCTCTTTCTCCCTCCTCGCCGCGCGCACGCAGAAGATCGAGTGCGTCGGCGCTCGAGGTGAAACGTCCCGCAAGTTCCAGCGATGGCGTCCGGCGAATGTAGTCTTCGAGTATGTCGAGGGCGAGAGGCTCGTCATCGACTATTATGCAACTCAGCTTATTCATAGTTCGAGCAGTTTTATGGTCAGAGAGGCGGTGTGGACTCCGCCGGAGCGTTCGAGCGTGAGGGTGTGGGCGCCCGGATAGAGAAGCGCCAGCCGTCGGCGCAGATTGTCCAGACCGATGCCGGAACCGCTACGGTCGGTGTCGGTTTTCGGGAAATCGCTGTTGGCAACGATAATACCGAGCGTTCCTTCGTATGCGATGATGTCGATCCTGACGAACGGCTCTGAGGCCGCCTCTCCCGAAATGCCGTGTTTGAAGGCGTTCTCCACGAGGGGCATCATCAACAGAGGCGCGATGGAGAGTCCCTCGCCGTCCCCGGGTAAAGACAACTCGACCCGCATTCCCCCGCCCGTGCGCAGACGCATCAACGCCACGTAGCCCCGAACGAAATCGAGTTCACGATCCAAGGGCACCTTTTCGGTGTCGGTGTAGAGCACATAACGGAGGATGGTTCCGAGGGAATGGATCGCCGCGCGCGCCTTTTCGCTGTCGGAAAGGGTGAGGGCGTAAATGTTGTTGAGGGTGTTGAACAGAAAGTGGGGATTGAGCTGCGATCGGAGCCCCGCGAGTTCGGCGTCGCGTTTTTCGGCTTCGAGGCGTGCGCGCTCCCTTTGTTGCTGTCCCCAGGCGGCGACCATCTTTAACGCCACGCTCAGGGAAATGACAAGCATCAGCACCAACCCGTCGCGGATGATGTATGTGGCGAGGTCGACCTTCTCCTGCGGAGGAGCGGCCCCTATGATGCGCGTCAGATAGAACTCCTGCAGGATGTGCGAGAAGGTGGCCACGACCACAATCATCACGAAGTTCGAGAGCATGAACAGCCACCACCTGCGCTTTTCGAAGATAAGTTTGTCGACCAGGAAATAGTAGTTGAAGTAGAATACCAGCATGAACATGAGCGGTATCCAACTGTATATCACATACCGGTCGAGCCCCACGAGCGATCCGTCGCGCGTGGCCACAAGGAACGGGAAACAGAGGATAATCACCCACACCAATACGTTGATGAAGACGAACATCGCCCTTGCGGTACGGGTGGCCGCGGCTTCGCGTTCGGGGCCGGTTTTTATGGCTCTGCGGTTCATGGTATCGCAAAGTTAAAGAAATTCGTTACCTTTACACCCGTACATTCCATAGCGGTGTGAAAATTTTTTCCGACGGCAATGCAAGATTTTCCATATACCGGGATTTAATGTAAAAGACCAAACGGATTACGGCAATGAATCTGACAAGTAAACTGATCGCGAAACTGCTGGTGCTGTGCGGCATTTCGCTCACATGCACGGCGTGTTACGGAATTCCCATGCCCACGTATATGACCGATATCGAAGGAATGGTGACCGACGAGGCGACCGAACAACCCATCGAGGGGATTAAAATAGGTGTTTCCCACTACGCCGGCGATATGTCGGATGTGGATGGGAAATTCAATTTCAAATGCGGAATTCCGTCTCCGATGACGATAACGATTACCGTCGAGGATATCGACGGCCCCGAGAACGGTGGCAATTATGCCACCGAGACCCGCGAGATTAAGCTCGTGCAGGAAAATTTCGCCCCCCGGGGTCGTTGGAACGGCAGGAATACCGAATGGGTGGCCGGATTGAAAATTGATTTCGAACTTAAACATGCGGAAATACCGGAAGAATATGAAAATGAGTAAACTTATCGCGGGAATGCTCGTGATGCTGGGGTTTGCGGCGTGCGAGCCCGAGGAGGAGACCAAGCCCGGATGTGATCCCGAAGGACTCCGTTATATGTACGGCCCGTATCCATGCGCTTACGAGTCCAAGTCCGCTGTGCCCGACGGGGACGATGTGACGGAGGCGGCCGAATTTATAATATCTGAAACCGAAGAGAATGATGAAGTCGAATAAAATAACGGTCAGATTATTACTGTTGCTGGGTTTCGGCGGCACGGTGGGTCTGCTGGGCAGTTGCGGAGCCAACCGAGCGCAGAAAAGCCGTACTGCCGACCCCGCTCCCGAACCGGTCGAGGTGCAGGACAGCGTTGTTCCTATCAGGGTGATGTACGGGGTACCGGCCGTGCGGTTCGACCCCGACAAGCCGATGCTGCGAAGAGCTATGGGCCGCATGATCACGGGTAGCGTTACGGATGCGGATAGCGGCGATGCACTCCATGGAGTTCTCGTGGAGGCCGTAACCGAAAGCAAGGAGATTTTTGCCATCACCGATCCCCGGGGACGCTACTCGATCGACCCCGGGGCAACCGACTCTCTTCGTTTTTTATACTTGGGTTACTTTCCGGAAACCATAAAGATCAAGGGAGACACGCTCGATGTGCGAATGAAGATCGATTCGGTGGCTCTCGAAACGCCGATAATGACGATGTACGGCGTGCGTCCGACCATTTTCGATCGCAACAAACCCGTACCCAGGATATCCGAATAAACGTTGCTGATGAAAGCCGCCAGGATAGGACTGCGAAAGAGGTTGGGACTCGATCTCTTTTCCAAACTGTATAAAGACCGCGTCGAGCAACACCCCCTGCGAACCCTCTTTTGGGAGTGTACCCTGCGTTGCAACCTCGATTGCCGCCATTGCGGTTCGGACTGTAAAAGCGCCGATGTGCTCAACGCCGAAAAGAGAGAACCGGCCCATCCCGATATGCCACTCGAGGATTTCCTGCGCACGCTCGACGGCATCACTCCTCACGTCGATCCCCACAAGGTGATGATAGTTTTTGCCGGAGGCGAGGTGCTGATGCGCCGCGACCTCGAAAAGGCGGGGCTGGCGGTGTACAGGCGCGGCTATCCGTGGGGCATGGTCACCAACGGCATGGCTCTGGACGCCGCGCGTTTCGACAGCCTGCTGAAAGCGGGCCTCCATTCGATAACGCTCAGCCTCGACGGGTTCGAGGACGACCACATGTACATACGCCGCCATCCCAAAAGTTTCGAGAACGCCCTGCGCGCCCTGCGCCTGATAGTCGCCGAACCGTCGATAGTTTACGACGTGGTGACCTGCGTGACGGCATCATCTTTGGAACGCCTGCCCGAGTTCAAGGAGTTCCTGATCTCCGAGGGGGTGAAGGCGTGGCGTCTTTTCACGATATTTCCCGTTGGCCGCGCCGCCGAAGATCCGAACCTGCAACTTACAGATGAACAGTTCCGCGAATTGATGGAGTTTATCCGCCAGACGCGAAAGGAGGGCCGCATTCGCCTCGATTATGCCTGCGAAGGCTTCCTCGGAGGGTACGAGACCGAGGTACGCGATAATTTCTACCACTGTTCGGCGGGGGTCACGACCGCCGGTATCCGCATCGACGGCTCTATCTCGGGCTGCACCTCGATCCGCGCCTCCCACGACCAGGGCAACATCTACCGCGACGACTTCATGGATGTGTGGAACAACCGTTTCGGCAAGTTCCGCAACCGTGAGTGGGCGCACAAGGGAGCCTGCGCCGACTGCAAAGTGTGGAAATGGTGTCTCGGCAACGGAATGCACCTCTACGACGACAACGACAATCTTCTCCTCTGCCACTACCGCCGTTTGCAGTGTTAGCGATGCACAAAGTCCGCACCGCTCCGACCGCAAACGAGGATATAGCTGTGTAAATAATTCGTAATTCGTAACTCGTAATTCGTAATTGTTAGTATCTTTGCACCTTACACAAAGATACGATTATGACCCAGGAAGAACTTTTCAAGAAGCTGATAGCACACTCCAAGGAGTACGGATTCATTTTTCCGTCGAGCGAAATATACGACGGACTGTCGGCCGTTTACGACTACGGCCAGATGGGCGTCGAACTCAAAAACAACATCAAGGCGTACTGGTGGGAGGCGATGACGCGCCTGCGGGAGAACATCGTGGGAATCGACGCCGCCATCTTCATGCACCCGCGCACCTGGGAGGCAAGCGGCCATGTCGGCGCGTTCAACGATCCTCTGATTGACAACAAGGATAGCAAAAAACGCTACCGTGCCGATGTTCTGCTTGAAGAACACATCGCGAAACTCGAAGAAAAGATAGAAAAAGAGGTCGAAAAGGCGCGCAAACGTTTCGGCGAGAGTTTCGACGAGGCGCAGTACCGCTCCACCTCGCCGCGCGTGGTCGAGTTGCAGGCCCAGCGCGACAGCGTTCACGCCCGCATGGTCAAAGCCCTGACGGACGGCGATCTTGCCGAATTGAGGCAGGTGATCGTCGACGCCGAGATAGTCGATCCCATCTCCGGCACCCGCAACTGGACCGACGTGAGGCAGTTCAACCTGATGTTCGACACCAAGATCGGCTCAGTGGCCGAAGGGGCCAACACGATCTATCTGAGGCCCGAGACCGCGCAGGGGATTTTCGTCAACTTCCTGAATGTGCAGAAGACCGGCCGTATGAAAATCCCGTTCGGGATCGCGCAGATCGGAAAGGCGTTCCGCAATGAGATCGTCGCGCGGCAGTTCATTTTCCGCATGAGGGAGTTCGAGCAGATGGAGATGCAGTATTTCGTGCGCCCGGGCGAAGAGATGCGCTGGTATGAATACTGGAAGGAGTTCCGTATGAGATGGCACCGCGCCCTTGGTTTCGGCGACGAGAACTACCGTTTCCACGACCACGACAAACTCGCCCACTACGCCAACGCCGCCGCCGATGTGGAATTCAAGTTCCCGTTCGGCTTCAAGGAGGTCGAGGGAATTCACTCGCGTACCGATTTCGACTTGGGCAACCACGAGAAATTCAGCGGCAAGAAGCTACGTTATTTCGATCCCGAGACGGGCGAAAGCTATGTGCCCTATGTCGTGGAAACCTCGATAGGCGTCGACCGCATGGTGCTTCAGATACTCTCGGCTTCCTACACCGAGGAGACCCTCGAAGGCGGCGAAAGTCGAGTCGTGATGCGTATTCCGGCGCCGTTGGCACCCGTGAAGGTTGCCGTGTTGCCGCTCGTTAAGAAAGACGGTCTGCCCGAGATCGCGCGCGGCATCGTCGATGCTTTGAAGTTCGACCACAACGTGCAGTACGACGAGAAGGACAGCATCGGCAAGCGTTACCGCCGCCAGGATGCGATCGGCACTCCGTTCTGCATCACGGTCGACCACGCCAGCGCCGAAGACGGTAACGTGACGATCCGCCGCCGCGACACCATGGAGCAAATCCGCGTTGCGATCGCCGACGTACCCGCGATCATCGACCGGGAATGCGGCCTGCGCACGCTGCTCGAAAGACTCATCTAAACCCTGTTCCCGCCGCCATACCCGATCATACTACTAACCTAACGCGCAATTATTATGACCATGAGAGGAATCGCTCTCGTAATCGTCTGTTTGTCGGCCATGTGCCTTTCAGCTTGCGATACGATGGGCCGCGCCACCATCTCCGCTTCGGCCGACATTTCGAAGTACGGCTATGCCACATTTACCGATGTCATGACCCATGCGGGTACCGTACCTTTGGCCGACATCGAAAGCAGGATATGTGAAGAGCTGACGGTCGCAGGACTACAGATGGTGGACGGCGGGCAAGTCGGCTCGCTCCCCGATGAGGTGAAACTGCGGCTTCTGGATATCCGTGTCAGCGGATCGCAGGGCGTGGACGGAGCGGTGATCGTTATCGTCTTTACCGATCACACGACGGGAAAGACCGCCGCAATATGCCGGGGTACCCACGGAAAAGACTGGACCAAACAGAGAGAGGTGCAGGCGGCCATGAACAACGCGCTTTCGCAAATGAGAAAGCTATTCTAACGCTTTCCCCCGAGGATTCAGGACTCATCTTCGGAGACAGGCTTCATTTTTTTGCGGGAGTAAAGTTTTTTCGACCGGTGGATACGGCCGCCCGATGCCAGAGGTTTGCCGTGGGAGGCGATCTCCGCCTCTCGCGATGCCCTTCGAGAGGCCTTTATGTAATCCTTTTCGGTGATACGCCTCTTTTTCATAACACAAAGCTACATTAATTATCCAGAGCTCCGTTCAACTCCCAAAAACCGCGCCCTGCGGAGCAAAAACACACACTAATTAAAAAATGATTACATTTGTATTGGTACAAATTGTTAAACGGAGGAAAATATGAAAAAAATATTGATGATGGTGATTGCCATGGCGGCCATGGCAACGGTAAATACGGCATGTGAGGTCGATGCCGAGATACATCCACACCTTCTGATCGACAATATTGTCGTGGAGCCTGCCGATTGGGATGAATACTGGATCGACGACAGGTTCGACCATTGGTACGTCAACCTCCCGATGGTCGAGTTAGGGGAAGAGGTACTTGAATCCGGCTTTTTCCATACCTATTGGGAATATACCGAGGTGGGAGAGAATGGGAAACCGATAACGGTGTGGGAGAGCGAAGGGTCCACAAAAACCTATGAAAGATTCGAGGACGGAGTGTGGGTCAGGTATATGGAGACCATCAGTTGTAGCTATGCAATAGGGGAATTGAGGATCTCCATCAGCCGATCGGACGGCAACCGAAGGCGTCCTTCCGAAACGCTTCATTTCCGGACGATAATTTTCAGATAAGAAAAAGGGCGCTCTTACCTGAGCGCCCTTTCCATGTAGTCGCGATAGTCTCGCACTTCGGGTGTGTAGTCGTCGCTGTCGAAGAGAGGCGACGAGATCAAAAAATCGGCCGAGGAACGGTTGAAGGCCGTCGGTACGTTATACAGAGTGGCAAGGCGCAACAGGGCCTTCACGTCGACGTCGTGGGGTTGGGGTTGCATGGGATCCCAGAAGAAGATCATCGCGTCGATCTTTCCGTCGGCTATCATCGCGCCCAACTGCTGGTCGCCGCCCAGAGGACCGCTCTTCAAAAGAGCTATTTCGAGGGGAGCGCCTCCTTCGCATCCGTGGTGTTCGGTAAGTGTCCGGGCGACCATTTTGCCCGTGGTGCCGGTACACACCAGACGATGCTCCATCAGTTTGTCGCAGTTCCAGGCCACCCAGTCGGCCAGATCTCTTTTGAGATTGTCGTGCGCCACGAGGGCGAGTCGTTTTATTTTATCCATGGTTTTTATTCTATCGGCAGGTTGAATATAAATTCCAGCCCGCGAGGCTTGTTGTTGCACACAGATATCGTGCCACCGTGCAGCGCCACGGTGTTGCGGACTATCGAAAGCCCCAGTCCCGAGCCTCCGGTGTCGCGCGTGCGTCCCTCGTTCACACGGTAGAAACGCTCGAAAAGGCGCTCCAGATGGCTCTCGTCGTCGATGCCGCGTCCTGTGTCGGAGAACGACACGCGCGCCATGCGGCCTCTCCTTCTGTCGGGATCCTCGACCGTCTCCGCTACGATGCGTATTTCGACCCCTTCTCCCGCGTGAGCGATGACATTGTCGGTGAGGTTGCGGAAAACCGAATAGAGAAGACTTTCGTTACCCCGGAAAACGAGCCCCTCGGGAATATCCGCGCGAAAAGCTATATTCTTTTCGATCAGGCCTTTAGAGGTGTCGGAACGCACCTTTTCGAGAAGACGGGAGGCATCGATGGCGGCGAATTCGAACGAGGCCTGTTTTTCGTCGATGCGCGCCAAAAGGCTCATGTCGGAGATCAGGTCCGACAGGGTTTGAGTCTGGGAATATGCCCGCTGGAGATATTGTCGGCGGCGCGCGTCGTCGAGTTCGTTGCCGAGCACTATTTCGAGAAAACCGCGGATGCTGGTGACCGGAGTGCGCAACTCGTGGGCTATGTTGCCGGTCATTTCGTGTTTCAGGCGGCGTGTCTTCTCCTTCGCCTCGTGTTCGCGGAGCCGTTTGACCGAGGCGCCGAAATAGCGGCCGAGGTATAGAATGAACAGTAGCCCCACCACGAACAGCGTCACCACATAGTAGAGAAAAGCGTTGTCGGGCTTCAGCAGCGAGCGCACCTCGATATTGTAGGGCAACGCGACCCGCGTGATGATCCCCGAGCCGTCGTCGCGCGCGTAATAGAGATAGTCGTCGCCGGAAGAATCGGAAGTGCGGATCGAGGTGCCCTGACCCGCGGCGGCGGCGGCGACTATCTCGGGACGGCCGGAGTGGTCGTCCATCGAGGCGGGATCGATCTTGTTGTCGTACAGGACACGTCCGCCGCGCTGGACGAGCGTCAGCCTGAGTTCGGGAGGCATCAGCGACAACACCTCTTCAAGGTTTCCACCCTTCTCTCCCGGGGTTTTTAAGCCACGGTGGGAAGAAAATTCCTCTAATTCATTGCCATTGGCTTTAGCCAACGGACGGAGCGACAGGAACGTCGCGACCTGTCCCGCGTAGGCGTCGAGGCGCTCTTCGAGAGCTTCGGTCTTATAACGTCTGACCCGGTGATGTTCGAATACGACGATCCCCACCGTGAAAAGTGCGAACACCACGACGAAACTCGTCACAAGGCGTTGTTGGAAGGTCAGTTTCATGCGGTGTTTATTTAGTCGGGGTTGAAACGGTAACCGTAGCCCGCCTTCGAGGATATCCATTTGCCGCGCGGGCCCATCTTTTTTCTGAGGCGCGTGATGTGTACGTCGACGGTGCGTTCGGTTGTGTAGGGTGCGTCTTTCCAGAGGCGGTCGATGATCTCCTCGCGCGAAAAGATGCGCGCGGGGTTGGCGGCCAGCAGGGCCAGTATCTCGAATTCGGTCTTGGTCAACTGTATCGCCGTCCCGCCGATCGACAGCTCTTTGCTGTCGAGGTCGAGCGTCATGTCGCCGACCATCAGACGCTGCGGGTTTTCGGGCGCGGCCTCCTCCTCGGGGCTTCGCTTCAATACCGCCTTCACCCTCGCCGACACCTCCTTGAGGGAGAACGGTTTCGAGATGTAGTCGTCGCCGCCCACCGAAAATCCGGTCAGCATGTCGTTCTCGGTGTCTTTGGCCGTAAGGAAGATTATGGGCACGGAATTACCTTCGCGGCGCAGCCTTTCGGCCAGATGGTAACCCGACATTCCGCCCATCATCACGTCGAGCAGAATGAGCGCGTGGTCGGATGTGAGGGTTTCGAGGGCCTCCTCGGCCGACGAGACCATGTCGACGTCGTACCCTTCGTTCTCGAGATTGAAGGAGAGTATCTCGCAGATGTCCCTTTCGTCGTCGACTACAAGAATCCTTTTTTTCATTATTTTTCGTCGTTTCTCCACCCGCAAAGATACTGCCATATTGTTGCATTTCTGTTAAGAGCTTGTTTGGAATTTCCCATTCTCGCTCTTTCCTGCCCTTTTTGCCCCGTTTTTTACCCGCTCCGCGCCACATAGCGCCACATAGGAGCCGCTATGCGGCTTGTCGCGCGCGAAAAACGGAACAAAAATGACTATAAAATAGCTTCGGTGGAAAAATCCAAACAAGCTCTAAGTTTCCCTATGGCAGAAAATTTGTTTACCTTTACGGAGTTAAAACGTTTCGGAGATGAGAAAAATTGTAATTGTCGCGATCTGTGTGCTGGTGATCGGCCTGGTGGCATTCATCGGCATCAGGTTTTACTATCCTTTCGGCGAAGGGGTCAAGACGGGCGAACTCAATTATGTGGTTTACAAGGGGGTGCTTTTCAAAACCTACGAGGGGAAACTTATTCAGAGCGGTTTTCGCACGACCTCCGAGAGCGGCATCGCGTCTAACGAGTTCGTCTTTTCCGTCCGCGACGCCGCGCTTGCCGACTCGCTGATGCGCATGGGCGGTAGCGTGGTCGAACTGCACTATAAAGAGTATTTCGGCGCCCTTCCCTGGAGGGGATACTCCAAATTCATCGTCGACGGGGTGTTGAGCATCACTCCCTCCCGCGTCGCTCCGGGTTTGCCGTGATAGCGGCACATATTTCACACTTCGCCGAAATTTTCGGCCACGGCTGCACTGTCTGTACTATCCCCGGCCGAAAATTTCGGCGAAGTGCAAAATCTGCACCACTCTGACGACAAACCTGTGCTCTCTTCCAAGGCATTGATCGCAAAAGAAACAGCCTGCTCCATGATCTCGGCGCGCGAGCCGGAGAAGTTGAATTTTTCGGCGGTGGCGATGCCGCCGGGTGCCGTGACGGCGATCCACACGGTGCCCACAGGCTTTTCGGGAGTGCCGCCGCCGGGGCCCGCGATGCCGGTGGTGGCTATCGCATAGTCGGCTCCCGTAATGCGCTGTACGCCCTGAACCATCTGTTCTGCCACCTCGCGGCTCACCGCGCCATGACGTTCTATCGTTTCACGCGCAACGCCCAAAACGTTTATCTTAACCTCGTTGGAATAGGCGACCACTCCGCCGAGAAAATAGCCTGAAGCTCCGGCCGCCGCGGTGAACGCCGCCGCAATCCTCCCTCCGGTGCACGATTCGGCCACGGCCAACGTCAGTTCGCACTCCTTTAATCCCCGTATGACATCCTCAATCATGGCGCGCGAGTAGAGCCTTGCATATTTTTCGCGCGAACGAAGGCCCGTTGTAGATCAGCCCCGTGTAGACCTGAACGAGATGGGCGCCCGCGTCGAGCATCGCCAGCGCATCCTCGACCGACATCACGCCGCCGGTGGCAATGATCGGATAGTGTCCATCGGTCTTTTCATGCACATAGCGTACCACCTCCAACGCCCGCCTCGTGAGAGGCCCGCCGCTGAGACCGCCGCGACCTATCGCGTCGAGTCTTTTGCGCGATATGTGCAGTCCCTCGCGTTCGGTGGTGGTATTGGTGGCCACTATGCCGTCGACAAGGGTTCCCGTCACCACCTTTATCACCTCGTCGATCTGGGTGAAGGAGAGGTCGGGCGATATCTTCACCAGAACAGGTTTGTATTCGTTCTGTCCGCGGCGGAATTCGAGCATCGGTTCGACTATCTCCAGCAATTGGTTCTCGGTCTGCATCGAGGTAAGGCCCGCGACGTTCGGACAACTCACGTTGACCACGAAATAGTCGCCGAACTCGTACAGACGGCGGAAAAGGCGCAGATAGTCGGCCGGAGCGTCGGCGGCCGGGGTGAGACTGTTCTTACCGATGTTGATGCCGACGATGGGCGAGGGGGCGCCGTGTCCACCCACCGGAGCCTGTCCGCCGCGCGCTCTTCCGCGCAGGTTGTCGGCGGCATTCTCCATCCCCTTATTATTGAATCCCATGCGGTTGATGAGCGCGCGGTCTTTGGGCAGACGGAAGAGGCGCGGTTTGGGGTTTCCGGGCTGGGGCAGCGGAGTGACGGTGCCCACCTCCACAAAACCAAGTCCCAGCATCGGGAGTTCGCGATAGAGCCCGGCGTCCTTGTCGAAACCGGCCGCTATCCCGACGGGATTGGGAAATTTCATACCCAGCACCTCGCGTTCGAGCCGGGGATCCGTGACGGTGAACATCCCTCGCAGTATACCCCTCAGGAGCGGTGTGCGTCCCGCCAGCCTTAGCGCCCACACCGTCAACCTGTGAGCCCGCTCGGCGTTGAACCTGAACAAAATAGGGCGTATTATCTTCTTATACATAACTTTTAAATTTGATAATTTGGTAATTTGATGATTTGATAATGTATTTCATGCGTAGCAATTATCAAATTACCAAATTATCTAATCATCTAATTTTTTAACAAGTCCGCGCTGGGTGGCAAGGCGCTCCATCATGGCGTAGGCCGCGTCGAAGTCGTTGGGAATCTCGCCGTCGAGGATCGCGTTCTTTATTATCTCCTTCATCTCGCCGATCACGTTCGAGGGTGGGATGCCGTAGACCCGCATTATGAGGTCGCCCGAGATCGGGGACTGGAAGTTGCGTATACGGTCCTTCTCCTCGATCTCCACCATCTTTCGGCGCACAAGTTCGAAATTGGCGAGATAACGGCGGACTTTTGCGTCGTTGCCGCTCGTGATGTCGGCCTCGCACAGGGTCATCAGCGCCTCGATGTCGTCGCCCGCCTCGAACAGCAGTCGGCGTACCGCGCTGTCGGTCACTTCGTCCTCGGAGAGCACGATGGGGCGCAGATGCAGGAACACGAGTTTTTGCACGAACTTCATGGGTGCGTCGAGCGGCAGGCGCAGGCGGCGGAAAATCCTCGGCACCATCTTCGAGCCGACCACCTCGTGCTGATGGAAAGTCCATCCGGCGCGAGGGTCGTATGCTTTGGTAGCGGGTTTGCCGATATCGTGCAGTAGCGCGGCCCAGCGGAGCCAAAGGTCTGCGGATTTCGCGGCGACGTTGTCGAGAACCTTGAGCGTGTGTATGAAGTTGTCCTTATGGGCGTTGGAGCCGCGTTTCTCCACACCTTTGAGCGCGTCGAGTTCGGGGAAAATGAGGCGCAAAAGGCCGCTCCCGTCGAGCATGTAAAATCCCATCGACGGTACGGGCGAAAGCATTATCTTGTTGAGTTCGACGATTATGCGCTCGGCGGAAACGATGCTTATCCGGGCGGCGTTGCGGCGTATGGCGTCGAAAGTCTCGTCCTCGATCTCGAAACCGAGTTGCGTGGCGAACCTCACGGCGCGCATCATTCGCAGAGGGTCGTCGGAGAATGTGATGTCGGGATCGCGCGGGGTGCGGATAATGGCGTCTTCGAGATCGTCAAGACCTCCGAACGGGTCACTAAGCTCACCGAAAGTCGCAGCGTTCAGCGACAACCCAAGGGCATTGATGGTGAAATCCCGGCGCAATTGGTCGTCCTCGATCGTGCCCGGTTCGCACTCGGGTTTTCGCGAGTCGTCCGAATAGGATTCGCGCCTCGCCCCGACGAACTCGATCTCCATACCCTTCCAGCGCAGCATGGCGGTACCGAAGTTCTTGAAGACCGACACTTTCACGCCCAACCGGCGGCCCAACTCCTCGGCAACGGCAACGGCATCTCCCGCCACCACGACGTCGATGTCGGTGCAGGGGCGGTGCAGATACCAGTCGCGCACATAGCCGCCGATGACATAGGCCCTCAGACCGCGCTCACCCGCGATGCGGGATATCTCCTTAAATATGGGATGCGTTAACAATTACGAGTTACGAATTACGAGTTACGAATTACGAGTTGTTCGAGATACAGGGCGATGGTTTTTTCAAAGCCGAAGTACAGGGCGTCGGCGATCAGCGCGTGGCCTATCGAAACCTCGTCGAGCCACGGTATGGTCCGGGCAAACCAGCGCAGGTTGTCGAGATTCAGGTCGTGGCCCGCGTTGAGGCCCAGTCCCTGTCGGCGCGCCTCTTCCGCCGCCGCAAGATAGGGCGCAATGGCGGCTCCGCGGTCCGCGGCATACTCCCGCGCGTAGGCTTCGGTGTAGAGTTCCACGCGGTCGGCGCCCACCGCCGCGGCTCCCGCGACCATCTCCGGAGAGGGGTCGACGAATATCGAAACACGGATTCCGGCCTCCTTGAAACGCGCCGTCACTTCTCGCAGGAACCCGGCATTGGCAATCGTGTCCCATCCCGCGTTGGAGGTTATCGCCCCGGAGGCATCGGGGACGAGAGTTACCTGCGCCGGGCGTGTCTCCAGAACGAGATCGACGAATTTCTTCTCCCGGGGATTGCCCTCTATGTTGAACTCGGTGGTGACTATCCCGGCAAGCTCGCGTACGTCGGCGTAACGGATATGCCGCTCGTCGGGCCGCGGATGCACCGTGATGCCCTGCGCGCCGAACCGCTCACAAACGCGAGCCGCCTCCGTCACCGAAGGAAGATCGCCGCCCCGCGAGTTCCGAAGCACGGCTATCTTGTTTATATTCACGCTAAGGTTTACCATATTTTTGTATATCTTTACGCCCGCAAAAGTACATATTTTTTTCGCAACCGATCGTATGAAAATCTTTGTTTACGTCCGCCCCCGCGACTGGACGACCGCCGACACTTTCTACTACATCTATAATGTCTTCGAAAACAGCGGCCTCGAATATGTCGTCAACAGGGAGTATGTCGACCACATCAAAAATCAGACAGGTATCGAGGTGCCGGGCTACGACGCCATCACGCCCGACGATATCACGGGCAACGAAATGATGATAAGTTTCGGCGGCGACGGTACTTTTTTGAATGCCATACGCGTCCTTCGGGGACTTCCCATGCCGATCGCCGGTGTGAATTCGGGACGTCTGGGATTTTTGGCGAGCATACCCCCGTTCGAGTTCCATCTCGCCATGGAGAAGATCAAAAGCGGGGATTACACCGTCGGAAGGCGAACCATGCTCACCGTCGAGGGCGATTTCCCGACGGCTCCCGATTTTCCACACGCGCTCAACGAATTCACCCTTCATCGCCACACAGCCGACATGATAGAGGTCGAGAGCTATGCCGACGGACAATCGCTGGCCGTCATCAGGGCCGACGGTGTGATCGTCTCCACCCCCACCGGTTCGACGGCCTATTCGATGAGCGCCGGTGGCCCCATCGTCACTCCCGAATGCGAGTGTTTCGTTTCGATGGCGATAGCTCCGCATAATTTTTCGATCCGTCCGCTGGTGCTTCCCGATACCGCGGTGTTGGAGATGAGAGTGCGCACAAGGGGTAAAGAGGTGCTCGCCTCGCTCGACAATTCTTCGTTTCTGGTTGGCGACGGAGCGCACTTTACGATCCGCAAGTCGAATTTTTACGCTTTTTTGGCTCAAACTCAAAATATATCGTTCTACGACACGTTAAGAGATAGAACAATGTGGGGCGTGGATACGCGCGACACCCCCCATAAAACTTTCGGATTCAAGAAATAGCCCTCCCGATTGTGTTATGTCGCGTATAAATACTACATTTGCAGTTTGAACCCTGCGAAAGAGGATGGATTCCAAAGACAAAATACCCCGGCACGTCGCCATAATAATGGATGGCAACGGGCGTTGGGCAGCCTCCCGGGGCAAATCGCGCAGTTGGGGCCACGCCCAGGGCATGGAGAGTGTCCGTGCATGTATCAGGGCGGCGTCCTCGTCGGGGGTCCGGTATGTCACTTTCTACACCTTTTCGACCGAAAATTGGGGACGGCCGGCCGACGAGGTGGCTACCCTGATGGAGCTTCTGTGCGACGGCATCGTGCGCGAAAGCCCCGAACTCATCGGTGAGGGTATAAGGGTCAAGGTGATCGGAGGCCGGAGCGGCCTGTCCGAGAAGGTGAGGGGACACATCGAGCGAATAGAGAGCGAAACCGCCTCGGGGCAGGCGCTGACGGTGTTGCTCGCTATAAACTACTCGTCGCGTTCGGAGATAACCCGCGCAGCCTCGCGAATCGCGTCGAGGGCGCTGGCCGGAGAACTCGCACCTGTCATGGTGACCGAGAGAAGCCTTGCGGACGAATTTTACACGTCGGGCATACCCGATCCCGATCTTTTGATACGCACCGGCGGCGAGATGCGGCTGAGTAATTTCCTGCTTTGGCAGGCGGCCTACGCCGAGTTGTATTTCACCCCCGTCATGTGGCCCGACTTCGGCGAAAAGGAGTTTGCCGAGGCGCTTGAGGAATATGCTCAAAGGGAACGGAGGTTCGGTAAGATAGATAATAATTAGATAATTTGATGATTTGGTAATTTGATAATGAAGCTACGCGGAACAATGATTATCAAATTATCAAATTACCAAATTACCAAATAATGATTGAATGAAACGTATATTTATAACGATACTGTCCGTTTGCGGCGTGTGGCCGCTTTTGGCCCAAACCCCCGATTCGGTCGCAGTCGAGACCATTCCCCCCGATCTGCCGATGATGGACTACGCCCGTCCGGGCCGTTACGTGGTACGCGATGTGAGGGTTCACGGCAGTAACTATTACGACGCCTCGACGATGCCCACCTACATGGGCCTGTTCCCGGGCGACACCATCACCCTGCCGGGCGATTACGCCTCCGAAGCGATCCGCAAGGTGATGAGTATGCGCTTCTTCTCCGACGTGCAGGTCGTCACCACCCCCGAGGCCGACGGCGACGGAGTGAGTTTCGACGTCTGGCTGACCGAACGTCCGAGGGTAAGGCGCTGGACATACGAAGGGGTGCGTAACGCCGAGGCCGACGAGTTGGAGAAAAATCTGAAGCTCCGTCCCGGCGACGAGCTTTCGGAATATATCCTCGACAAGAACAAATACTTCATCAGGAAATATTTCTCCGACAAAGGATTCCGCAATGCCGAGGTCACCACGCGCATCACCAACGACACCCTGATCCTGAACGGGGTGAACGTCGCTTTCGTGATCGACAAAAAATCGAAAGTGAGGATCGGAGCCATAAACATCTCGGGCAACGAGGAGTTCAGCGACGGAAAACTGAAGCGTTCTTTCAAAAAGAGCCATCCGGTCAGCTGGAAATTCTGGCAGAACAACAAATACAAGGAGGTGGAGTACGCCGAGGACAAAGATCTGCTCGTCGATTTCTACAACTCGAAAGGTTATCGCAACGCCACCGTCGTCCGGGACTCGATCTATCCCATAAACGAAAAACGTCTCGGCATCGACATAGTGGTCGACGAAGGCAACAAGTTCTACTACCGCAACGTGGCGTGGACGGGCAACACGATCTACTCCACCGAGATGCTCAATACCCTTTTAGGCGTCGAAAAAGGCGCAACCTACGACCGCAAGACGCTTCACAAACGACTCGGAGTGGGACGCGAACCGAATATCGAGGACAACTCCACCGTGACGGCCCTCTACCAGAACCAGGGTTATCTTATGTCGGCCATCGAACCGGCGGAGATCGTCGTGGGCGCCGACTCGCTCGACCTCGACATCAAGATATTCGAGGGCGAACCTTTCTCCATCAACAACGTCGAGATATCGGGCAACCAAAGGGTGAACGACAACGTCATCCGGCGCGAGGTGTCGACCCTTCCCGGCGAATTGTACAGCCGCCAGCTCGTGATGAGCACCATCTACCGTCTGGGCGGCATGGGTCACTTCGATCCGGCCAAGATAGCTCCGGGCATCAATCCCGTGTCGAACAATCTGGTCGACATCTCGTGGAACCTCGAGGAACAACCCTCCGACAAGGTCGACGTTTCGGGCGGTTGGGGAGCGGGCATGTTCGTCGGCTCGGTGGGTATACAGCTCAACAACGTCTCGATGGGCGACTTCTTCAAGAAGGGGGCGTGGAGGCCCTATCCGCAGGGAAAAAATCAGCAGTTGGCCATTCGCGGACAGTCGAACGGTACCTATTACAAAGCCCTCTCGCTGAGTTTCACCGAACCGTGGCTCGGCGGCAAGAAACCCCATTCGCTTACCCTGAGCGGCTACTACTCCGCCGAAAGCAACGCCTATTATCCGTGGCAGACGGGTACCATGTTCTTCCGTACGCTCGGTGTGGCGGCTGGTATCGGATTCCGCCTCAACTGGCCCGACCAGTACTTCACGCTCTACACCGAGGCCGGTTACCAGCGATACATGCTCAACGGCTGGGACGGCTTCCTGATGGGCACCGGCAACGCCAACGTCGTAACGGCCAAGGCTGTTTTCGGTCGTTCGTCGATCAACAACCCGCTCTATCCGAGCTACGGCAGCGACTTCTCGCTGTCGGTCACCGTCACTCCGCCCTGGTCGCTGATGGACGGCAAGAACTACGCCGATCCCAACCTGTCGGACGACGACCGCTACAGCATGATCGAATACCACAAGTGGATGTTCAAGAGCCGTTATTTCCACCCTCTGACCACCAACCAGAAGCTGGTGCTGATGGCCAAGGCCGAGTTCGGATATCTGGGCCACTACAATCCCAATAAACTCTCGCCTTTCGAGGGCTTCCGCGTCGGGGGCGACGGAATGCAGGGCTACACCATGTACGGCGAGGATATTATCGGTATGCGCGGATACGAGGATATGGCGCTCGTGCCGATGGAGAGCCAGAACAATCGCGACCGAGCCAGGGTTTACACCAAATACACCATGGAAATACGCTATCCGTTCCTCCAGCAGGGGCAGACCAACATCTATGGCCTGGTATTTGCGGAAGCGGGTAACGGTTACGCCTCATGGAAGACGTTCAACCCGTTCGAAGTGAAACGTGCCGCCGGCGCCGGGGTGAGGATTTTCCTGCCCATCGTCGGTATGCTCGGCTTCGACTGGGGCTGGGGTTTCGACAAACCGGCCGGTTCGACCAGACGTGCCGGGGGGAAGGTCAGCTTCACTATGGGGCAGGAGTTCTAAATTAATTGATAATGGATAATTAAAAAACCGGAAATTATGAAAAAGGCATTATTGATTTTAGGGATTATGGTTTTCGGAGCGGGCGCCGCACTCGGCCAGAACTACATGGTTGTCGACAGCGAGAAGATTTTTAAATCCATCCCGTCATACACGACCGCGCTTGCCGAAGTGGATGCCGACGCCGAGAGGTATCAGACGCAGATCGACGATGCGTTCGACCAGTTGGAGGAGACTTTCAACAGTTACCAGCAACGAAAAGCGTCGATGAGCGCATCGGCCCGCGCGACGGAAGAGCAGCGCATCATAGCACGCGAAGAGGAGATCAAGAAGTTCCAGGCCGACACCTTCGGAGAAGAGGGGACGGTGATGAAAAAGCGCATCGGCCTGATTAAACCAATTCAGGACAGGGTCTTCGGCGCGATCGAGAAATACGCGGCCGACCACGGATACGACATCGTTCTCGACGTCGCGTCCAATCCAACCGTTCTATATTACAAACCGTCGGTCAACCACACCGACGCCATCATTGCCATCGTAAAATAATCTAACCATAAAACAAACAATGAAGAAGTCAATTAAATTTTTAATGGTGGCCGTCCTCACATTGGGATCGACCGCCCTTTTTGCGCAAAAGTTCGGCCGTATCGACTATCAGGCCATGATTCCGTTGATGCCCGAATTCGCGTCGGTGCAGTCGAGCCTTCAGACCGTCGAGGCCGACTATATGGAACATATCGAAGGTATGCAGGTCGAGGTGAACAAGAAGATCGACGAACTCGGAAAACTTCCCGAAACGGCTACCGAAACCGCCCGCCAGTTGAGAAACCGCGAGATCGTGGAACTTCAGCAACGTATCCAGGAGTACTATCAGGTGGCTCAGGAAGGGGTGCAGAAATCGTATATGGATCTGATGGCGCCGCTTCAGGAGAAAGCCGACGCCGCTATCAAGAAGATAAGCAAGGCTCAGGGCATTATCGCCGTGTTCCAGACCGGAGCGATGGTCTATCTCGATGAAGACCAGATCGTCGACATCTCCGCCGCTGTTCGCGCCGAGCTCGGTATCGCCGCCGACGCCGTTGCTCCGACCTCCATACAATAACGACGAGACCAAAGCGCTCGCAAAACGAAGCCGCCTCTTTCCAAAGGGCGGCTTCGTTTGTGTCTATAATCCGAGTGTGCGTTTCAACAGGCGGTATCCGGTCTCGCTCATACGGATCGAATCGGTGCCGTGTGTCTTCGTGCCGCCCGCACGCAGAATGAGTGTGTGGTCGCGCCCCGAGGTCTCTATGCGGCTGATGTGACCCACGGCAACTATGTACGAACGGTGTACCCTCACGAACCGGTCGCGGGGCAACGACTCCTCGAAGTATTTCATCGTTCCCTCCTTGAGCCAGCGCCCCTCGGGGGTGACGATAGCAACGTAATCGCCCTCGGCCTGAAGGTAGACTATCCTGCCGGTCTCTATCACCTCGATGCGGCCGCCCGAACCTCTCACCGTGATACGTTCCAAAATGGCCGGTCTCTCTGCGGTAGCCTTTTTCGCCGATCCATCGTTTACGGGCGAAGGCACGTGTGAGGGAATCCTTTCCCGGTCGCCCTCAGAACGCGCAGCAGAGGAATACCAGAGGGCAAAGCAGACATACACCGCCACAATGATCAGGCACCGGGCCGGGATCGTCGCCATGAACGCCGCCGTCAGAGTGCCGTTCGCAAGATATATGGCCGCCGTTTCCGCTCCCACCGCCACAGTGACGAAGAGTATCCCCACCGCCGTGTGGTAGACCGTCTTCAGAAGCGGTAACCGTATGCCCTCCGTTCCATATTTCAGTATGTTCCATAATATCAATCCTTCGAATCCCGATACCAGTCCGAAAACCGCTCCGCCTGCCGCCGCTATCCAACCCGGCAGAGCCGCAAGCCGCCCCATCACGACCGTGTAGACGGTCCCGAAGAGCACACACAGCACGACGTAACGTACCATGTTGTATCTATGTTCCGATATCGGATGCACCTGTTATTTGTAACTCGTAATTCGTAATTATTTAATCTCCCCGCCGCCGAACACGTTGCTCGCTTTTATGATGAGTTTCCGTCCGTCCGCGTAGCCCGGATTTACGGCGGGCAGACGCTTGTCGTGGAATCCGCCGAACACCGACTCGTTGCGTATCTCGATGATCCACTCTTCGGGCGCGTCGATCTCCACACCGCCGAACACCGACTCGACTGTCAGATAGGTGATCCCTTCGGGAAGTCCGGTACGCCTCAGGTCGAGCTTCACGCCGCCGAAAACAGTGTTTATCGTCCCGCCGCGGAACACCGGGTCGAGGTAGACCTGTTCGCTTCCGCCGAAAACGGTGGTGATGTCGATTACCCCCGAGGCGCGTGTGCCCCGGCCGTTCCATTCGCCGGTGTCGCCGTTCGATCGTTTTTTGTCGCAACCACAGTCGAAATTTTCATGCCACGTCCTGCGGCGAGGTTTGAAAATGATACTGCCGAGTATCAGCACACCAGCGATAATGAGCAGCACCGGCCAAAACGAGGAGCCCGCGCCGCTCGCCGCGATGTCGGGATAGAGCGGGGCGAGGCGCTTTATAATAAAGAATCCGCCGATCGCCAGCATTATCGAGGCTGGGGTGAAGTGTCCGCGCGCATATTCGGTCATCGCCCCCACCAGGAGCAGCATCTGCCACGAAAAGAACACGCGCCGCCACTCCAAGGGCAACACTCCCGAGTTGAAACCCAGCAGCATCGCCCCGGCGACGATCACAAGCAGTGCAAAGGGTATCGAGCCACCGTGCCCGTCGTCGCCATAACGATATGCGGAGTTTCCGCGGCCCCGTATCATGGAGCCCATACACCAGCCTCCGGCCATGATCGGCAGGAACGCGGCCACCGCGAGGGTGAACGCCCACGGAAATCCGTATACGGGAGAGTGGGGGAGCATCAATAGCGACCAGCACAGCAGAGCGGCGCCCGCGGCAAGCAACACCACACCGAGCGGGCCTGTCTTTGAAGAGTTGTTTTTTTCGATGATTTCCATATTTTTTCGTTTTTTGATTTCGATTTCGACACAAAGTAAAGCCATCCGCCGCCGATTTGCAACACCTTTCCGATGAGCGCCGCCGAAAATCCCGACGAATGCGTCATCCCACCCGACAAAAAAAGCGCGGAATAAAGTCCCGCGCTTTTAAATTACGAATTACGAATTACGAGTTACGAATTAATTATCCATTATCAATTATCCATTAAACAAGCCCAGAGAATCCCATGAAAGCCATCGCGAGGATACCCGCCGTAATGAGGGCGATGGGAGTGCCTTTAAGAGAACGGGGAACGTCGTCGAGTTCCAGCCGTTCGCGGATCCCGGCGAAGATCACCAGGGCGAGCGCGAAACCGATGGCCGTGGCAAAGGCGAAAGTCACCGATTCGAGCAGATTGTACTGCTTCTGCACGAGCAGAATGGCCACACCCAGTACCGCACAGTTCGTGGTTATGAGCGGCAGGAAGATCCCCAATGCCTGGTAGAGGGCGGGGCTCACCTTCTTGAGAACGATCTCCACCATCTGCACCAACGCCGCGATGACGAGGATGAAAACTATGGTCTGCATATACTCGATGCCAAGAGGCACGAGCACATAATATTGGAGCAGATAGGCGATTATCGCGGCAATGGTCATCACGAACACCACCGCGGCGCCCATACCCATCGAAGTCGAAACCTTGTTCGACACCCCGAGGAAAGGACATATCCCGAGGAACTGCGCGAAGACGACGTTGTTGACGAAGATCGCGCCTATTATTATCAGAACATATTCCATCGTTACTTGATTTTAGCGGTTAACTTGTTGAACAGCACCATCAGATAGCCCAACACGATGAACGCGCCGGGTGCGAGTACGAAAATAAGCATCCCGTCGCCCGAGATAAACTTCTGACCGAAAACGGCCCCGCTTCCGAGCATTTCGCGCACCGCTCCTACAAGGGTCAGGGCAAGGGTGAAGCCCAGGCCCGTGCCTATTCCGTCGAGCGCCGAATCGAGGAAGTTGTTCTTGGCGGCGAACCCTTCGGCGCGTCCCAGAATGATGCAGTTCACCACGATCAGCGGTATGAACACCCCGAGGGTTTTGTACAGGTCGGGCAGATAGGCCTTCATGCACAGTTCGACGATGGTGACGAACGCGGCGATGATGACGATATAGGCCGGAATACGAACCTTGGAGGGTATGATGTTCTTGACGAGCGAGATAACGATGTTCGACATGATAAGTACCGCCATAGTGGCCGCGCCCATGCCTGCGCCGTTGATCGCCGAGGTGGTCGTGCCGAGCGTGGGACACATACCCAGCAACAACACGAACGTGGGGTTGTTCTTTACGATCCCCGAAAGGATCAATTTCAGTTTATTCATAAGACTTTCAAGCAAACTCTAATTATTCTGCTGTTTCCGTTGCACCGCTCGCGGCATCCACTTCCTTCCCGCCCGTCTGTTCCATCATGGCGTTGAAGGCGCGTGCGACGGCGTCGACATAAGCCCTCGAAGTGATGGTCGCGGCGGTGAGAGCGTCCACGTCGCCTCCGTCCTTGCGCACGGCGAGGTTCATGTCGGCGAGACTTCGGCCGTCGAAACTCGCGAAAAGCGGGTTGCCCTCCACACCCATCTTGTCTCCGAGGCCCGGGGTCTCGGCGTGTTCCAACACCTTGACGGCGCGAACCCTGCCGTCGGGTGTGAAACCTACCATCAGTTTAAACTGCCCCGAGAATCCGTTGTTGGTGGCGGTTTCGACGGCGTAACCGACAATTTGTCCGCCTTCCTTCGCCGTGTGAACCACGACGGGAATGCCATCGAGCGTAAGCTGGGCGGGCACCTCGTCGTCGAACGTCGGCAACACCTCGCCCAGAGCCGCTTTTTTGTTGGCTTCGACGGCGAGTTCGATAGGCTCCTCGGTAATTTTATAGACGTAACCCACTCCTGCCGAGGCGACCAGCGATATGCCGCCCAGAACGAGTATCATGTTTAATAGACTGTTTTTCATGCCCGGGCCCTCCTTTTTTTGTTAATGCCGAAATGGGTCGGTTTGACATATTTGTCGATGAGCGGCACAATGGCGTTCATAATGAGTATGGCGAACGACATCCCTTCCGGATAGGCGCCCCACAGACGTATAATGATGGTTATAAGACCTATGCCGACACCGAAGATTATGCCTCCCCGGTGCGTCATCGGCGAAGAGGAATAGTCCGTAGCCATGAACAGCGCACCGAGGATCGCACCCCCGGTGAGCAGATGGAACATCGGCGGCATGTAGCTCTCCGGCGAGATGAACCACAGGATCGCCGAGAAAACGGCCATCGTACCGAGCACCGCCACCGGGATATGCCAACTGATAACCCGGCGCAGAAGCAGATAAACTCCGCCTATCAGCAACGCAACGGCCGCCACCTCGCCGAACGAACCGCTTTTGAAACCTGTCAAAAGGTCGCCGAGGTTCAACTGCGCCATCACATCCGACACCGAGCCGCCGCCCTTCAGCACTCCTTTCGCAAGCGAGAGCGGAGTGGCTCCTGTCGCCCCGTCCACGGGCGGGAAACTCGTCATCTGCACCGGATAGGCGATCAGAAGGAACACGCGGCCCACGAGAGCGGGATTGAACGGGTTTTTCCCCAAACCCCCGAAACTCATTTTCGCCACGCCGATGGCTATGAACGCTCCCAGCATCACCAGCCACAGGGGAATGGTCGAAGGCAGGTTGAAGGCCAAAAGCACCCCCGTCACCACCGCCGAAAGGTTGCCTATCGTGGCAGTCCCTTTGATAAGGAATTTCTGGATCAGCCACTCGAACACCACGCACGAGGCGACCGACACCACCGTCACGGCGAGCACTTCCCAACCGAAGACCCACACCGACACCGCCAGCGCGGGTACAAGGGCAAGCAATACGTCGCCCATGATGCGCGTTGTGTCGCGCTTTGCAAAAGCGTGCGGCGAGGGAGATATTATTAATTTATGTTCCATAAATTCAATTACGAATTACAAATTACGAATTACGAGCGCTCCGACTAACAGTTCAGGCGGGCCCGGATGATTTTATTCACTTCGGTTTTGCCGAGGCGGATCCAGTCCAGAAGCGGAATGCGGGCGGGACAGGTGTAGGCGCAACTGCCGCATTCGATACAGTCGACCACGACGGCGGCTTCGGTCTCGCTCCACATCTGTTTCTGCACAAGGCGATTTAAAAGATAAGGTTCGAGGCCCATGGGACAAACCGTAACGCACTTACCGCACTTGATACACGCTGTTTCGGTACCGCGGGCGGCATCCTTGCCGTCGAGCACAAGGATTCCCGAGGTGCCCTTGGTTACGGGAGCGTCGGGGTTCGACATTGCGCGTCCCATCATGGGGCCGCCGCCGATAACCTTCAGAGGCCTGTCGGTTTGCACTCCTCCGGCCGCCTCGATGAGCGAAGAAACCGGTGTGCCGATGCGAACCATAAAGTTCGAGGGAGTTCCGATGCTCTTGCCCGTCACCGTCACCACTCTCTCCACGAGAGGTTTATTCTTCTGAACGGCCTCATAGACCGCCAGCGCCGTGCCGACATTCTGCACCACGCATCCCACGTCGATCGGAAGCGCACACGAGGGAACCTCGCGGCCCGTGACGGCTTTGATGAGCTGTTTTTCGCCCCCCTGCGGATACTGGACTTTCAGCGGGACTATCTCCAGATGGGGCAGTTCGCGCACGAGTTCTGTCGCCACCCGGCGCATCTTCGCGATCGCGTCGGGCTTATTGTTCTCGATACCTATATAGGTCTTTTCGACCCCGAGCGCGCGCGCAAGCAAACCGATCCCCACGAGCACCTGCGGAGCGCATTCGAGCATCACGCGGTGGTCGCTCGTCAGGTAGGGTTCGCACTCCACGCCGTTGATTATCAATATCTCGGCCTTTTTGCCCGGAGGAGGCGAGAGCTTCACCTGGGTGGGGAAGGTAGCCCCGCCCATCCCGACGATGCCCGCGGCGGCTATCTTTGCAACGATCTCGGGGCCCGAGAGCGTGCAGACGGTCTCGAGTTTCGACGAACGGTCTATCTCCGGCGCCCACTCGTCACCCTCCACCTTAATTGTTATCGAGGGTATCTTCACGCCCGAGCCGTTCGGGAGAGCGTCCACTGCGGTCACGACACCCGAAACGGGCGAATGAACGGCGGCCGAAACGAACCCGCCGGGTTTTGCTATCGGTTGGCCCACAACCACGCGATCGCCTTTCGCCACCTCGGCAACGGCCGGAGCGCCGAGATGTTGCGACAGCGGCACCACCACCGTTTCCGGTAGCGGCAACACCTCGATGGCCTTACCGGCGCTGAGCTTGTTTGAAGGCGGGTGGATGCCGCCTTTTGGGAAACTCTTCAACATATATTCAATTCAATTTGATAATTTGGTGATTTGATAATTTGATAATTATTTGTGCGTAGCTCATTACCGAATCATCAAATTACCAAATTATCTAATTATTTATCTTTTTTGCAGGGAAGCCAGTCTCGATGATCGCTCCGGTGGGACATTCGGCCACACACTTGCGGCACAATTTACACTTCACGGGGTCGATGTAGGCGAGATTGCTGTCGAGCGTGATGGCCTCGAACGCACACACCTTCACACACTTGCCGCAACCGATACAGGCCACGTCGCAAGCCTTGCGCGCGGGGCCGCCCTTGTCCTTATTCACGCACGAAACGAACACACGGCGCGATTTCGGACCCTTGGGGCGAAGTTCGATAATGATCTTTGGGCACGCTTTGACGCATTTGCCGCACGCCGTACACTTTTCGTCGTCGACCTCCGGAAGTCCCGAAACGGGGTTCATGTGTATCGCGTCGAACGTACACACCCCCACACAGTCGCCCTGGCCCAGACAGCCGAACGAACAGCCGGTCTCCCCGGCATAGGTGGCCGCCTCGACGGCACACGAACGGGCTCCGTCGAAGATGTTGCGGCGCGCCCTTACGGCCGTTCCGTCGGCCTTCAAAGCGCACGAACCGGCACAGCGCACGACCGCCACCTCGGGTGCGCGCTCGGCGGCCGCCTTTCCAAGGAACGAAGCCACGGCCGACATCGTCTCCGCTCCGCCCACGGGACAGTACAGAGCCGAAATGTCGTCCTGCTTCACAAGGGCTTCGGCCATGCCGCGACATCCGGGATAGCCGCAGGCGCCGCAATTCGCCCCGGGGAGCATCTCCTCGACCCGGTCGATGCGCGGATCTTCGTCGACGCGGAACTTCTGTGCCACAAAATAGAGCACGACGGCCAAAAATATCCCCAGAACCGACAGGGACACGATGGTATAGAACAGAATACTCATATCTTTCTGATTTTGAAAACGATCTCTTTCTCGATACGGCGGCGCATCGTCCACAGCGCCACATAATAAAGGCACATTACCCCGAGCGAAGAAAGCCCCGCCGCCACCTCGCCCCAGCCGAGGTGCGTGGTGAGTAGCAGGCCGCCCAATAATATGAAAAAGGGAATGATATAGGCGTAGACCGCTGCCTTCATTCCCATAACCTCCGAAACTCCTATCATAACCTCCTCGCCCACGGTGTAATACTGAGCCTGCGGTTCCCAAACGGTCACAAAACGCTTGTCGCCCTCGTCCACTCCGCACAGTCCCTTTGCCTTACACTCCCCGCAGGCGCTCTCGGTGATAAATTCCACCTCGACCATCTTTTCTCCGACCTCACTGACCACCCCCCTATGTTCCAGTAATTTAGCCATCCTTCTGCGTAGCTCTAATTCGTAATTCGTAATTCGTAACTCGTAACTCGTAACTCGTAACTAATCAAAGCCCGTATCCCCCATATTTGTTGGTGAGCGGCATGATGAACTCCTTGCCCAGCGGCGCTGTCGAAAGTCGGAAGACGGGGCATCCCTGACGGCGTTTGTATTCGCTCGCCAACAGCATTTTGTGTACTCTCATCACCATCGTGGCGTCGAATCCGGCGTTGATGATCTCCTCGCGGTGTTGCCCCTTCTCGATCATGCGGTACAGGATCGCGTCGAGAACCTCGTATGTCGGCAGACGGTCGGAATCCAATTGGCCGGGCGACAATTCGGCCGAAGGTTCCTTCAAAAGAATGTGTTCGGGGATAATGCCGTCCCGCACCTTGTTTATATAGCGCGCAAGGTCGTATATCTCGCTCTTGTAAAGGTCGCCCGCAATGCTTATCGCTCCGATCGTGTCGCCGTAGAGGGTGCCGTAACCCACCGCGCTCTCGCTCTTGTTGGAGCAGTTGAGCACCGTGTACCCCCATTTGTTCGACAGGGCCATCAGCATCACTCCGCGAATGCGCGCCTGAATGTTCTCTTCGGTGGTGTCGAACCGCGTGCCCCCCAACACGGGAAGCATGGTTTCGGTGATCGCCTTGTAGGCCTCGGTGATGGGCAACACGTCGTATGGAGTCCCCATCCGCTCGGCCATCTCCACGGCGTCGTCCACCGAGTGTTCGGTCGAGAACTGCGAGGGCATCATCAGCAGGCGCACGTTTTCGGCTCCGAGGGCCTCCACCGCCATCGCCGCCACGAGGGCCGAGTCTATCCCGCCCGACATTCCGAGGCACGCCCGGGTGAATCCGTTCTTGCGGAAATAGTCGCCGAGGCCCATTTTTATAGCGTGGAAAACGTTGGCGGTCTTGTCCTGCGGCGGAACCGGAACAGAAGGCGTCGAGGCCGCGGTATCGACTATCCGTATATCCTCCTCGAAACTTTTCAGAAGGCAGATGGCTTCACCCTTGGCGTTGAAAGCCGCCGACGAGCCGTCGAACAGGATGTCGGTCTGGCCGCCCACCTGATTGACGTACACCACCGGCCTTCCGGCAGAGTAGGCGGCGCGGCTGAAAAAGTTGTACCGCCTCTCCACCACACCGCGGCAGTAGGGGTGGGCCATGAGGTTTATTATAAGGTCTATGTTGGGAGAATAGTCGTTATCGCCGGTGATGTCCTCGCCCACGGCGACGGCCACCTTCTCACCCGCGATGCGCAGATATTTGATGCCCTTGCCGGGTACGACATAGGGCTTTTCCTCGCGCGAGGGAATCAGTTTTTTGCCTATGAAGTGTTCGATACGCCGGTTGTGGATGTGGGCCGCGGCGCTTATCGTCCCCTCCTGCCCCTGAATGGGAAGCCCCAAGAGCACCGAAATATCGTCGCAATGGGAAGCTATCTCGACCAGAGACTCCTCGGAGTGCTCCAGATAGGTGTACTTTTTCAGGAGGTCGTATCCGGGGGTACCGCTGATGGCTCCCTGGGCGAATATCGCCAGATCGACGCCGAGCGACTTTGCGCGGGCGATGCTTTCGATGATCTTGAGCTTGTTGCCCTCGAAATCTCCGATGGTGTAGTCGAGCTGACAGACGGCGATCTTCATAATAAAAAGCGATTGTAAAACGACGCGGCAAAGATAGTGCAAGGTGAGAGCAATTGCAAATTTATTTGCAATTGCCGAACCGTAGCCTATCTAAAACAAGCGTAGCGCAGTTAAAGATAGTGCAAGCCTCGGGAATGCCAAATTTATTTGCAATTGCCGAACCGTAGCCTATCTAAAACAAAAAAACCCACCGCCCCTATTGCGGGGTAAAAATTTATCCCTATCTTTGCACCCACCAAAACCAAATGGTACCATAGCTCAGTTGGTAGAGCAAAGGACTGAAAATCCTTGTGTCCTTGGTTCGATTCCGAGTGGTACCACAGGATCGGGAAGTTAGGCGCCGACCCATCAGGCAGTTACGACGAGTAGCTGCCTTTTTTGTTTATTCCGGAATTTTTCCGGGAGAGGGGGGAGGGGAATGAAAGTCGCGGAGCACTCTTCTCAGGGCTCCTGTTCGGTGGGAACGGAGTTCGCCGCTTCGGGGGAAATATCGGCGCCGACTCCCTTTTTCTTCCTCTTTTCGTTGCGATAGAAATAGGGAATGGTCGAGGTGACGAGCCCCGCGAGCAGCATGGTTATGGCAAATCCGTGGCAGAACCCCTGAACGAAATCGGTGACGGTGATCCCCGGAATATGTTTGGTGAGCAGGGCGAATGCAAGGGCCGCAAGACCCGCGACGAGATAAAAATTGCGCAATTTTTTCATCGGTAAAATCGTTTTGATCCGAGTTACGGCCGGATGCCGCCCACAAAGTAACGGAAAAATAGCTAATTTTGCAACCATGATGAAAACTCTTTCGAGATATCTCGCGATCCTGTTTCTGGCGGCCTCCTTTATCGCCTCTCCCTCGTGCAGCCCGTATAGAATTCCCGATCCCGCCGAAGACCCGGGCAAAAATCCTGGTGGAGACCCCGGCGAAGATCCTGTCCCGACCCGGGCGGATTGGGCCGAACTTCCGGTGATGGAGGAGATCGACGGGGTGGAGTATCTCACCTATTACGTTTCGGCCGACGGAATGCGAATGGCCGATCCCGACGCCGCGGGAAGGAAGCGCAACATGACCATGGCCTTCGACACGAAGCGCCACGCTCCTCTCTGGGTCGCCTATCCGATGCACACATGGTACTGGACTCCCCGAACCACGGGCCGCACCGACACATGGGACTGGGATCCCACCCTGCCGCGCAGTGTCCAACCCGACATTGTCACCAAAGGATCGTACTGGCAGCAAGCCCCCGACGGCCCTTTCGCGCGCGGCCATATGCTCGCCTCGGCCGACCGTCTGCGCTCGGTGCCGATGAACACCCAGACCTTCTACGTCACCAACCTCGCGCCGCAGGTGAACGACAATTTCAACGGCAGCGTGTGGGCCGACCTCGAATTTGCAGTGAGGGACTGGAGCGGCTCCTCGATCGACACTCTCTATTGCGTCACGGGTCTGGCTTATGAACCTGTGAACGGGAAGGAGAGGGTGACCTATGACAAGCGAACGCCGCGAATGGAAGTAAAGGTGCCTTCGCACTTCTACAAAGTTTTGCTTCAGCGAAGGGATAAGACCACGACAACCCCCATAAGTGAACTTCCGGCTTCGGAGCTTCGTTGCATAGGTTTCTGGTTCGAGAATAAAGCCCATCCTGAAAACGCCCGGTTCGAAGATGCCGTGATGAAGGTTTCCGATATCGAAAAGAGGGTGGACCTCGAATTCTTTCCGATGCTTTCCGACGATGGCGAAAGGGTCAAGGAAACTCTCAATCCTGCCGATTGGGGGTTGAATTAATTGATAATGGATAATTGATAATGGATAATGAAAAACGGTTATCGATTATAATCGCCACCTATAACCGCGGCGAAAAGTTGGCGCGAACTCTGCGTTCGCTCGCCGCGCAAACCCTTCCCGCCGGGGAGTGGGAGGCCGTCGTCGTGAACAACAACTCGACCGACGATACGCCCGGGGTGTTCGCCCGGTTCACCGGCGCGGAGGGGCGCGATCTGAATATCCGCATGGTGGAGGAGACGCGGCAGGGTCTGTCGTGGGCGCGAAACCGGGGTCTTGCCGAAGCGCGGGGAGAGATTATAGTTATGATCGACGACGACGAGGAGGTGAATCCCG